>Ga0075467_10003338_pt1 | contig 12377 bp, 12 predicted proteins | sample DEB08_DNA_9_FD_75067 | JGI IMG/M metagenome (GOLD analysis project Ga0075467, IMG submission 75067) | Aqueous microbial communities from the Delaware River and Bay under freshwater to marine salinity gradient to study organic matter... | ecosystem: Environmental > Aquatic > Marine > Coastal ...
CGCGACACCGCGGCGGAACATATGGTTACAGGTATCCCCCGAGCCCGCATTGATACAACTGTAGACCAGGTTATCGAGGCGCTGCGCGGAACGTTCTTTGAATGTGCGGATACAGTGTTTGTGACTGATGCAGCCGGGCGATTGCAGGGCATCGTTCGGATCAACGACCTGTTCGCCGACGGCCAACTTAGTATCGGCGACATCATGAAACCGGAGCACGAATCCGTTCGGTTGGACGCGGATCAAGAACAGATTGCAGCACTGGCAATGCGGCTGAACATGATTGCAGTCCCAGTCGTCGACCATGACGAGCGGCTCATCGGTGCTGTGCCACCCGAAGCCCTCTTCCGCATTCTGCGCGAGGAACACATGGAGGACCTACAACTGATCGCTGGCATTACCCCCCATGAAGACGGCCCCGGTGCGGCTCTTGACGCCAGTTTGATTGACCGCATCTCTCGCCGATTGCCATGGCTTGTCTTCGGATTGGTAGCCTCTTCGGTCATAACAGTGGTCATGGTCCGGTTCGAGCACGCACTCGCTGCCAACGTCGCTGTCGCATTCTTTGTCCCCGCGCTAATCTACATCGCGGGCGCAATAGGAACGCAGGCGATTTCGGTCAGTGTTCGCAGTCTGGCGCGTGAAGATGTGCAAATTCTATCCTTACTACGCGATGAATTGATAATAGGCATCGTAATTGGAGCTGCTCTTGGGGCACTGGCCGCGGGAGCAGTTTTGGTGGTTTTTGCCGACCAGCTACTGGCCGTTGCAGTTGGCCTGACAGTTCTTGCAGGCGGTACCATGTCGGCTGTGGTGGGCTTTGGCCTTCCGTGGGTGTTCCAGAAGCTCGGGTCCGACCCAGCAATGGGCAGCGGTCCAATCTGCACCATCGTACAAGACGTGGCGAGCTTGTTTATTTACTTTGGCCTCGTCAGCCTCTTGGTTCTTTGAACAGGGTTTTTCGAGAAAGGCATTTGGCGAGTCCCGCTTTTCCAACGAACATCAACCGCGATGCGTCGACGGTCGAAAAGCGGAAACTCGCTACACATAGCGCGGGCGGCTGATAGGCAGGACTTAGCTGACACTCTCTTGTTTCCCTAGAGTCAAAGGAGCAATTTGTCGGGACAACTGTTCTGCTTCAACGTGGGAGGGGACGTCGGATGCAATTAGTTACAAGTTCATGGTTTTTTTGGGCTCTGCTCGCAGCAGTTTTTGCGGCCTTGACTGCGGTGTTCGCCAAGGTAGGCGTTTCAGAGATTAACTCGAACTTTGCCACTTTCCTTCGCACTGTGGTCGTGGTTGTCGCATTGGGTGTGCTGATCTGGACTACTGGAGAAAATCAATCACTTTCTACACTGTCTCCGAAGACGAGTGTATTTTTGGTTTTATCCGGATTGGCCACAGGAGCATCCTGGCTGTGCTACTTCAGGGCTCTCCAGCTCGGTAACGTTTCGCAAGTAGCACCGATAGATAAACTCAGCGTCGTATTAGTTGCGATCATCGCTGCGGTCTTTCTCGGAGAGAGCATGTCTTTGACAGGGTGGAGCGGTGTCGCACTGATAGGTGTCGGCGCACTTCTCGTGGCAGTTGCCTAAGACTGACTTGGCGCTAATCTGGTCTTAAAGCAGACTTTCGCTGCGGTGTGAGTAGAGGTCTGCTATGCGGGTGCGGTTTCAACGGGTCGCTGCAACACAGGCTTCAAATTTCTCTGCCGGGGTTTGGCATGGGCACGTCAGTCGTGAATTTGGGCACGGAGTATCCGGCCTGCACAGCGGGGCGGTCGGCGATGCGTAGGTACCAGTCTTTGACATTCGGGAAAGCGTTCAGATCAACCTCTTGCCATTCAAACCGTGACACCCACGGCCAGCAGGCCATATCAGCGATCGAATACATGCCGCGCCCGATCCCCGCGATGTAGTCACGACCCTCTAGCCGTCTGTCCAACACGCCGTACAACCGCAACGCCTCAGCGCTGTAGCGCTCCTCAGCATAGGCAGATTTGCCTTTGCTATATTTCACAAAGTGGTGCGTTTGGCCCAACATCGGGCCGAGGCCTCCCATCTGCCACATCAGCCATTCCACCATGCGCCAGTACTCATCACCGTCGCATTGGAATTGGCCGTATTTGTCGGCGAGGTACATCATAATCGCGCCTGTTTCCATCATCTGGATGCCTGTGTCATGGTCCACAATCGCGGGGATGCGGTTGTTGGGCGCGATCTTTAGGAAATTGGGCGCGAATTGTTCGTCCTTGGTGATGTCGATCGCGTGGGCGGTATAAGGTACGCCCAGCTCTTCGAGCAGGATCGATACCTTGCGGCCGTTGGGCGTGGTCCAAGTGTAGAGGTCAATCATGGTGTGGTCCTTGGTTTGGGATCAAACCATATCAATACGGTAGCCGGATCGCGGGAAGTGGACGCAGACTGTGCCAACATCATCCGCTGTGCGCTCAATCGTGACTGTTTCGGCATCGGCGTAGCGCAGTGTACCTGCAACAGGCTGTTCGCCGCCATTTACATCGGGGGTGACAGTGACGGATTGCCCGACGATCAGGCCTTGCGGTTCGTTCGGCGCCACGCCCGTCGCCGCAAAGGGGACTTGCGATTTTGCCTGCTCAATCGCGTCTTGGGGGTCCATCGGTCGGGATGTCCCGTGCCCGATGTCGCGGACATTGTCGTCCCACCGCACGAGGTTAGTGAACTCTGACAAAAATGACGGCCCGCCCGACCAGCGCCCTCGCAAGAACCAGACGACATGGTAAAACTGCGCATCAATCGCGGCTGCGTCCGGCCCGAGCAAGAAATCACGCCCATCCGCTAGTTGCGCATCCAGCCATGACAATGGTGCGCGCATTTGGGCTACAAGATGGGGCAGGTCGGCGTTGGCTTTCTTAAGCCCTGCGGCCCAGTCTTCGCCTAGATATAACCGCCCACGATCTGCGGCGAAATCTTTGTCCAGACTGTCACCTGCGGACCCAAGAACATGCCGAACGGTTTGATCGAAAAGCGCCCCGTCGGTCCAGCGGTTGAGGCACCACATCAACCCCTGATCGGCGGTAGGCATGAAGCTGGGCGACGGATACCGGCGCTCAAGTTCGCGAATAATGCACTGACTGTCGCAATAGATGTCCGCGCCAATCTGCACCACAGGGGTGCGCCGATAACCACCGGTCAGCGCGGTCAGGTTTGGCTTTGGTGGTAGGCGCAGAATTTCAACGCTGCGCCACGCAAGCCCCTTGATACCGAACGCAACCCGTACCTTTTCGGCAACGGGCGACTGGGGGTAGGCGTGGAGGATGATCTCGGAGTTTGGATTGGACACGGGTGGATTCCTCAGGTTTAAATTTGATAAATTAGGGCGCGCTGGACGCGAAAACCATGCCGTCCATCAGTTTGCGCGCTGTGCGCAAGACATCGGTGCCGACAACCTGACCATCCTTGATGTGGCCGATGATCGTCATTTCACCGCTTGGATGTTCAATGGATAAATGGCTTGATTCACGGGCTTCGCAAAAGGCAATTCCATCCGCGACGGTGCCTTTTGTGAGGCAGGCGGTCGCGACGCTGACAGCACCAAGCACACCAATGGCCTTGTGACAGGAATGGGGAATGAACGTGCGCGTGTTAATCGCCCCGCCTTTTGTTGGGGGCGAGATAATCGTCATCTTTGGGACCGTTTTGCCCGCGACATCGCCAAGGTTCATGCGGGTGCCAGCAATCAAGCGAATGGCTTCAATGCGCGCACGCAAAGGTGCGTTTGCCTCAAGATCTCTGGGCGTTTCGGTACCAAGCAACCCAAGGTCGGTTGCACGCATCAGAACACATGGCATGCCGTTGTCGATCATCGTGACATCAATCCCGTCAATTGTGTCTTTGGGCTGGCCTGACGGAAAAAGTGCGCCGCAACTTGATCCGGCGGTATCCTGAAACGTGATTGGAATGGCGGCGGACGTGCCCGGAACGCCATCAATGCGGGCATCACCAGAGTAGGTGACGTGGCCCTTCGGAGTGCTGACATGGACAATCGCAATTTGGCCCGTGTTTTGCATTAAGATGCGGACAGGCGTTTCGTCCAGCCGGGCCTCAACCAACCCACGGTCAATCGCAAAGGGCCCAACACCTGCAAGTATATTGCCGCAGTTTTGTGCATCGCTGACGCGGTCTTCATCGACAAAGACTTGCAGGAACAGGTAATCGACGTCGATGCCGGGATGCTTGGACGGGGCGACAATGGCGACCTTGGACGACAGCGGTTCCCCCCCGCCGATGCCATCAATCTGGCGCGGATCGGGGGAGCCCATAATCGACAGCAACAGTTCATCGCGCGCCGCAGGGGCCGTTGGCAGATCCGACGCCAAAAAATAAGCACCCTTGGACGTGCCGCCGCGCATCCACATGCAGGGGATGCCGTCAGACATATTGGAGCCCTTCGGCCTTCAGCCGCCCGCGCATGTCATACAGATCAAGGCCAAGCTCGCCTTGGGCAAACCGCGCACGTTTGTCGCCTTCATTGGCGGTGCGTTTTTGGGCTGCTGCTAAAACATCGGCGGCGTCGCTGTGTTTGACAACACAGATGCCGTCGTCATCCGCGACGATCACGTCGCCTGCATCAATGGCAGCGCCGGCGCAAAGGATAGGCACGTTCACCGACCCCAAGATTTCCTTGACGGTGCCTTGGGCGCAGATCGCCTTGGACCAGACGGGAAAGCCCATCGTTTCAAGATCACGCACATCCCGCACGCCCGCGTCGATGATCAAACCACGACACCCGCGTGCCATCGCAGACGTCGCCAGCAGATCACCAAAATAGCCCGCATCAGACGGTTCTGTCGTCCCCAGAACCAGAATGTCGCCCGCTTGGATTTGTTCAATCGCCACATGCAGCATCCAGTTGTCGGCGGGTGGCGCGAGGATGGTTATTGCAGACCCGGCGATGGATGCACCGCGGTAGATCGGGCGCATGTAGCTGGCCAGCAATCCGGTGCGCCCCTGTGCCTCGTGCACCGTCGCAACGCCTGCGCGCGCAAGCCCGTTGATAATCGCAGGATCGGTGCGTTCTATATTTTGGACCACGACGTTCATTTCATGCGTCCTTGGGCATGGGCGGGGTGCCGAGGGTGTGGAAGGTTTCGATTGTCTTCAATCCCCAGGCCTGTCCCTTTTTGCGTTCCGCTTCGGTCCAGACCACAGGTTCCCAATCGGGCGCAAGGATCAGCCGCGCGCCGGAATTGGCAAGCTCGATCCGGTTGCCGGCAGGTTCCCAAACATACAGAAAAAACGTGCCTTGAATGCCGTGTTTGTGCGGGCCCGTTTCGATGTGGACACCGTTCTCAAGAAAGATATCAGCGGCGCGCAGGATGTCTTCGCGCTGGTCCGTGGCATAGGTGAGGTGATGAAAACGACCATCCGCGTTCCCGTGTTCTTCGGTGCAAGCAAGATCGTAGGTCTTGTTGTTTACCGTAAACCACGCCCCACCGATGCGGCCGTTATCAAGCTGGATCATTTCTGTGACACGGCTGCCAAGGCAGGTTTCCATAAACGAACGGAACTGCGACACATCGGTCGCCAGCAGGTTCAAATGATCAATGCGGCGCGGACAGACGCCGCGCCCGTGATAGCGTTGTGCGATGTTTTTCAACGCAGGTTTTTCCGTGTCTGGGGCCACGTAGCGGTTGGTGTCCCAATAGATCTCGAATATGTGGTCGAACGGGTCTTTGAACCGGAAGGCGCGGCCATGTCCCGCATCGCCATGATCCCAGCCTAAGCACTCATAATCACTGGCCTCAATGATCGCGACTTGGGCATCAAGTGCGGCCTGTGACGTTGCGCGATACGCGATGTGTCCTACGCCCGTTGTATGATGGCGCGTCAGTTTCAGGCTATGGTGTTCGTAATCGTCAAAGGCACGGAGATAGGCGCTTTGATCGTTTTGCTCAGTTATCGTCAGCCCGTAAACGCGGGTGAAAAAGTCGAGACTGGCGTCGAATTGATCTGTGTAAAGCTCAACATGGCCGAGGTGCGCGATGGTGCTCATAGCGTGTCGACCGTGCGCGGAAAGATAGATTGGAACCCTTCGGCGTATTTGCAATCACGCCCGCCAGACTGCCCGCCAGAATTGCGTTTGAAATGGTTAGCGCGTTGCTGCGCGACACGGGTGTAAAACTCCCAAAGGTGTTCTTGGCCCTGCATACATTCGATCGCTGCGCGCTTTTGGTCCCAGACAGGTGTGATGTCGAGGAACGTATCGGGCTTCCACTCCATCTGTTCGGTTTGATGGGGTTCAAATAGGTATAGCTGCGGGGCGCCAAGCACCTTTTCACCGGGGTTATGGCCCCAGGCTTGGGCGATCATACGGCATTCGAGGGCGACCTGTGTGGCATAGGCATGATCAGTGTTGTAAGGGTCAATCCTGGAATGGCTGAGCATGAAATCTGGCTGCACTGCGCGGATCACATCGACGAGTTTGTATTTGTCGTCGCGGGACAATTCCAATGGATAGTCGCCCAGATCGAAGAACTGGATGTCGTGGACATTGAGGGCTTTCGCGGCGTTCTCGGCCTCAATCCGGCGGCCGGTTTTAACGCGCTCCAAGGTCATGCCGTCCTGCTTCCAAAGTTTCGCGCTTTCGCCGCGCTCACCATAAGAGAAACACACGACTGTCACGTCATATCCTTGCTGCTGATGGAGTGCGATGGCCCCGCCGCAGCGCCACACGAAATCCGCGGAATGGGCAGAAATAACGAGAGCGGATTTTTGATCAGACATGGGAGGACCCCTTAGTTGAACATGGTATCAGGCAGAAACAGCGACAGTTGCGGGAAGGCGATCAGGATGATGAGCGTCACGAGCATCGCCAGCCAGAACGGGGCGACGCCGCGAAAAATATCCGCGAGCGAGACGTAGGGCGCAACGGATTTGACGATAAACACATTGATGCCGACGGGGGGCGAAATCAGCCCCATTTCAAGCGTTAGCACAACCAATACACCAAACCAGATCGGATCGATCCCGAGTTCGAGAACCACAGGAAAAAAGATCGGCAAGGTCAGCACCAGCATTGCGAACCCCTCAAGGAAACACCCCAGCACGAGATAAACGAGAAGCATGAGCGCGAGGATGCCAAGGACGGGCAGGTCAAGCGCGACGAGGGCTTCGCCCACGTAGGTCGGCAAATGGCTAAGTGCGAGGAATGGGTTGATCATATGTGCGCCGATCAAGATCAGCATAACGGTCGCGGTGGTGACAACAGAACTGCGCGATGCACCCCAGAAATCGACCAAAGACAGGCGGCGTTTCGCGATGCCATAGATGATGACCAGTCCAGCACCGACGCCCGCCGCTTCAACTGGCGAAAAGAACCCGCCATAGATGCCGCCGATCGTAATCACGACAACGCTAAGGATGGGAAAAGCACCGCCGATCGCGCGGCGTTTTTCGTCCCAAGTGGTGACGGGTCCCCGTGGGCCAGCCGAAGGGCGGATGTAGCAGATGATCGACACGGTGAGCATGAACATTGCCAACAGCAAAAGCCCCGGAATAACGCCTGCAAGGAACAGCCGCCCGATGGATTGTTCTGTCAAGATTGCAAAGATTACAAAACCCGTTGAGGGGGGGATAAGAATGCCCAATGTACCGCCCGCCGCGACAACGCCGGTGGATAGGCGCGGGTCATATTTGAAACGTTCCATTTCCGCCAATGACACTTTGCCCATGGTCAGCGCCGACGCGACCGATGATCCCGAAAGGGCGGCGAAGCCGCCGCAACCGACGACAGTGGCAGAGGCCAGCCCGCCACGAATATGGCCGATCATAGCATAGGCTGCGTCAAACAACTGGCGGCTCATGCCTGTGGCTGTGGCGACATTGCCCATAAGGATGAACAGCGGCACGACGACCAATTCAGGGGAGGATGCGATTGTGAAGGTTTCGGACGCAAGCAGCCCCATCGCGGCATCCCAACCCCGCACGGTCCAAATGCCGATGAAGCCCACAAGGAACATCGCGAAGGCCACGGGAATGCGCAGGGCGAGTAGCGTCAGCAGGGAGAAGATGCCGATCAGGCCGACGGATTCCACGCTCATACCGACGGGACCTTATCGCTGCGGATATCTCGGCCCGACAGTGCCAGTTCAACGGCGCGCAGCAACATGCCCAAAGCAGTTACAATGGACAGACCCGCAAGCCCCCATTGGAACGACGCCTTGGGAAGGCGAAGTAGATTGGTCGACAGGTTCAGCATAACGCTGAGTTTCGCGCTTTCCAGAATGGCCCAAGCGATGAACACAAAGATTATGGCGCCAAGCGTTGCGGCGAAAATATCGATGAAACGGTTGAGCCATGCAGGATAGCGGGGCTCGAATATATCGACAGCGATGTGGCCGCCATCGCGATCACACATCGCCATGCCGCCAAACACCAGAATGACCATGGCCATCGTGATCATGTCCTGGCTGCCATAAAGCGGGTAGCCGAATGCGCGTCCGATCACGTCCGTCAAAATAACGGCAACCTCGACCAAAAGACCGAGGGCCCCGATTGTGGCGGACAGACCGATCAGCCTGTCCGCCCATGTGCGCAGATGCGCGATCATGTCTTAGTCGGCCTGCATCGCAGCAAGCGCGTCCGCGCCGCCAACACCGTCAACATAGGCACCGGTGACAGCAGCGATTGCGTCCGCAAACACGGCTGCTTCTGCTTCTGTCAGGTCAACGAATGTGTTTTCTGACAACGTGCGCGCTGTCGCGACGCCTGAATCTGCAGTTGCGTTCCATGCATCTTCCGCGCTTTGCGAAACCGTCTGGTTGCCGGAATTATCCAGCGCCGCTTTCGCCGCATCGCTCAGCCCGTTGTAGGTGCCTTCGGTCATGACCGCATAAAACGACAAACGGCCAAGGTTCGCACCGAACGTGTAGCTGTTGGCGACCTCATCGAGTTTGAAATCGTTCAGCGTAGACGCACCCGTGATGACGCCATCAATCAGGCCCGTCTGAAGCGCGTTATAGACTTGGTTGATCGGCATTTGCACAGGGGTCGCCCCAAGGGCGGTTGCGACATCAGCGGCCGTTGCACCCGCCACGCGGATTTTCAAACCGGCAAGGTCGGCCGGTGTGCGGATCACTGCATCACGCATGATGAACACGTTGGGTTCGGACGTCCAAAGGGCGACGGGCACTGTGCCGGGGAATTCCCCCGCAAGGTGGTCGTCATAGGCGGCCCACATGGCGGCGTATCCTGCGTCTTCGTTGGTCAAAGTGCCGGGCAGTTCGACAATCATCGTTTTTTCGAACTGCGAAGATGTGTAGCCCGGAAGGCCCCACGCCATATCGGCCACGCCTTGCACGACGCGGACGTATTGTTCAACCGGACCTGCGCCAAGCTCACCGCCGTGATAACCGCGCACGGTGACTTCGCCGTTTGTGGCCTCCGACAGGATCGTGTTCAGCTTTTCCATCACCGATGCGTTCACCGTGTGAAACGGCGGGGTAAAGTTGGCAAAGCTAAGCTCTTGTGCGCTTGCAGGCAGGGCTGTTGCCAAGGCAACGGCGGATGCCGCGATAAGTTTGGTAAATTTCATGTCTGTACCTCCCAGTGTCGACATTTCTGTGGTGCGCGGGCGGGCGCCCTCCCTGAACGCCCGTCCAATTTTTAGGGCCTAGTCGCCCTTGGTTCTCCAGCTGTCCGCATAGTTTTCGCGGGCATCTTTTGCGTAGGGCGTGTCTGACACGCGCACGCGGATTTCTGTCTGTTTGTGAGACTCAGTTGATGTTTTGCCCGTCTGCTCCGGCTCGCCCCATTTCATGGTCAGAACATCTCCAACCTCAACGGATTGATCGACCACCCCAAGGCTGAGGAAACAGCGTTCATTCCAGCTGTAGCCGTTAAACATGGACATCCCCATCATCTTGTCGCCCTGCATGACCATGTCCGCGCTGGATGACGCGTAGTTGGGTTGCGGGAAATCGATCCATTTGAATGGCGTGCCTTGCTCAAGCCCGCTGGCGATGATTTTTAGAACGTCTTCCTTGTTCCACTCGAACGTGACCTTCTTGCGGTTCGGGCCGTCCTTCATTTTCATCAAAGCGTCCTTGCCGATGAAATCGTCCTTTTTCCAGCCAATGTAGAAGCCATAGCCAAGTTCAAACGGGTTGACGTAGTAGTCGGAAATGTCGTCCGAAACGTAGGAACCACCGATTGACCCCGCAGCCTCGTAGCTGTCGGCCCCAAGCCAGTCGCGGTATTCTGCCATCATGCCATCGCCGGTATAAATGCCGGGTAGGGGGGATGGAATCCAGCCGGATTCCAGCGTGTTGGTGGAATAAGCGCGGCTGCCGACCTGCACAAGGTTCACGCCGATGTCGCGCGCAGCCTGTAGAATGGTGGACTGGATGTAATGCTTGTCCGCATACGGCCCCCAGATTTCCAGACCAGGTGCGCCGGCCATTCCGTGACGCAGGGCTTGGACCTTTTTGGACCCGATATTAATTTCATTGACATGGAAGAATTTGATGTCTGGTACGGGCCCGCCGTTGATCCGTTCGAAGATTGCGGGGGCGTCTGGGCCTTGGATTTGGAATCGGTAATGGGTGCGCAGAACACGTTCACCATCTGGGCGGCTGTTGGAACGCGGATCGTGGAACAAACGTACTTTCCATTCGCCACGTGCCGCCTGAAAACGGACCCAATTTGCGGTGGGCGCACGCCCCACAAGAATGAATTTATCCGTACGTTCGCGGAATATGATCATGTCGCCAATGACATGGCCCGCTGGCGTCACAGGGACAAAGTGTTTGGCACGGCTGAGATCGAAATTCGCAAACCCATTGATGCCGACATAAGACAAGAACTCCTCGGCGTCGGGGCCTTCGACGATCAATTCATCCATGTGGTGGGACTGGTCAAACAGCACGGCATGATCGCGCCACGCGCCCTGTTCGTCACGCCAGTTGGTGAATTCGGGGGCCACGACGGGATAGACATACATCCCGATCTTGGAGTTGCGCAGCATGTCTACCGGATTGGTGTGCTGGGCCATAAGGGCTGAAAGACTGGACACAGGTAGGTTCCTCTCGTGGGGTTATGTCGATGCGACCAACGCCAACCCCGGCACGTCCTTGACGAGGGCGGGCTGAACATCGGTCAGATAATTGAAATTGATAAGCGCAAGGCGAGCGTGTTCGCGCACCAATGCCTCTGCGCGCGCGCCTTCGCGGTTTGTGATGGCTTCCAGGATCGCGCGGTGTTGCCGTTGAGCGTAGCGCAAAGAATCCTGAAAATCGGGAATCGCGGCCTGTTCGCTGAGGAATGCGGAGGGTGAAGCAAAGGGCAGCAGGCTCATCCTTTCAATTTCACGCCGGATAATCACGCTGCCCGAAAACTTCGCCAAAAGCGCGTGGAATTCCGCGTTACGGCGCACATAGCATTCAAAATTCAATCCGTCCGAGGCATCGATGGCACGATCAATACCGTCCAATGCATCATTTGCTTGGCCCAACAAATCAGCGCTTACGCCGCGCTCAGCGGCCATGCGCGCTGCGGTGCCTTCAATGACTCCGCGCACTTCGATCGCGTCCGCAATGTCGTCGCGGGTGAATGTTGCGACACGGCAGCCGCCAGTCTTGATCCGTTCCAACAATCCCTCGGCGACCAGTCGGTCCATTGCCTGACGCAACGGGGTGCGCGACGTCCCAAGTTTTCTTGCAACGGCAACCTCTGGCAAACGCTGCCCTCCCTCAAACTCCCCGTTCATCACAAGGGAACGCAACCCAAAGAGGGCGCGGTCAAGCTGGCTGAGGTTTCCATTGGACACAAAGCAATCCTAGCAGTTGGGTTCGGCAGGCGCCGATCGGTCTGCACTTAGGTTGTATACAGAATTTGAATCTGGCAAGTGATTCGTTCCTGGTTCGACCGAATTTCGGCGATTTCGCGTATGGTAATGTATACAATTGCTGTTGAATTCACTGTTCCGAAACTTATTTTTATCACGCATTGCCCGCTGCGAAACGCGCTCCTGTGCCTTCGAATTCGACAAAATTCATGACCAAAACGCAGAGCTTGGCAGCCGTACAAATCATGTTATTTCAAAGAATTGCGCCCGGGTTTGTGGCATTCATGAACTGTGCCCAGCGGCTTTCTGGCCAAGACAAGTTAGCGCAAAAGGTTAGGCAATGACCGATCCACCACATACGTCCGTTCAAATGAAATGCTTGTAAATGGAAAAGCTGGTTCCTAAGGTTTTCTTGGATCGGGAGATAATGCGCCGCTGAGGGCCGCACCGGGAGGGTGCGTTTCTTTGCAAATAGGGCAGTCCCACACATCCGAAATTGAACCGATACATTGCTCCTACTTGTTGGGGTAATGGATTGTCATTCCTTGGGAGGA
>Ga0075467_10003339_pt1 | contig 12375 bp, 13 predicted proteins | sample DEB08_DNA_9_FD_75067 | JGI IMG/M metagenome (GOLD analysis project Ga0075467, IMG submission 75067) | Aqueous microbial communities from the Delaware River and Bay under freshwater to marine salinity gradient to study organic matter... | ecosystem: Environmental > Aquatic > Marine > Coastal ...
GCTTCCACATGCACCGTAGGGATGCCCATCTTCACGGATACCAAACTGCAGGCTACCGTCGCATTGACATCGCCTACTACCAGCACCACATCGGGGCGGCTTTCGTTGAGGATTTCCTCAAATTTGAGCATCACATTGGCCTTCTGGTAAGTATGACTACCACCACCTATACCCAAATGGTAATGCGGCTGCGGCATCCCCAATTGATTGAAGAAAATATCTGACATCTTGGCATCGTAATGCTGCCCCGTGTGCAGTATTTTCGATTGCAATTGTGGATGTGCCTCAAATGCTCGGTGCAATGGGGCTACTTTCATAAAGTTGGGGCGCGCGCCTACTATGGAGAGGATGTTCATGGATCTTTAGTTAAGGAACAACTGCAATGATTTCTTTCGCAATGATTTTTTTTGATTGGATTTTTCCCATTCTAAGCTTGTCTTCCTTTTCTTTTTTTACGGGATTAATTCCATAGAACATCATATAGCTAAACCATGGGTAGAAAAGAAATTGGCCGCCAGTTAAATTACTTTCAAAAAACGGAATGATGAGTAATGGAAAAAAGGTAATAAAATGCTGCGAGTAATAGCGAAAAAAGAAGTATGCTGGTCGAAGTACAAATAGAAATATAAAATAGGAAAAAACGAATACACCACAACCGAAGAGTATTTCAAAATAGGAATTGTGATAGCCACCCGCATGTATTAATCCTTTGTAATCAAACAAACCTCTACCCGTTAACCACTGAGTAGGTTTTTCCCGAAATTCTTGATAAGCATAAAAAGCCCATTGGTATCGACCACTTGCTTCTTCTTTCGCATCCAATTGCTGCTGTGTTTTATCCCAACGAGCATAAAAAGCAGAATTGGAATCCGCTAGAAAATAACTCACCGCAAGTACACCAGCAGCAATAATAAATATTTTAGCACCCGCCGATATGTTATCATAGCGTACTAACATAACCACCGTAGCAAGTAATGTAGATACCCAAGCTGATCGGCTACCTGAACCTAAAAGAATGATAGCGGCTATAGGAATAGCAAGGTAGGTAAGCCTACGGTGCCACTTTCCGATTTGATAATTGGTCAGTAAATCCGCACTTAGCAACAAGAACATGCAAGTGGCCCAGCCATAATGATTCTTGACAAATACCCCTACGCTTTTTGAAATATCGGTTGAACCCAATGCTCCTCTTTCGAGGAATACAAGTACCAAGACAGGTATGAAATAAGTAAGCTGAAATATTTTTGATAAATGCAAGCCAATTTGCGGAATAGTATATTGACTTTTAAGATAAGCAAATAACAAAGAGATATATAAAAAAGGGAAGAGAAATGTGATTACTTTATTCAACGAATAGCTAAGCTGGTATGAAAAAAAGATACCTGTAAATATTGCCAATCCAAGCCCTAGGTATTCATAGCCGTAATACTTCCATTTGCTAGGTTTGTTAATAAAATAGATTAACAACAGAAGTAGCCCAAGGCCAATAAAACCCATTCTTAGTGCTTTCATAGGTCCCAAAAAAGCCTGTTTGGTATACGTATTAATAGCGTAACCTACAATGACGAATACTGCATTAAGAAAAAATATAATAAGATGCCAATCCCTGTCTTTTAATCTCAAGCCTCTAGGATTTTTAGAAAATTTTCCAGTGTATAACTAATATCAAATTTAACAGCATGGTTTAAGCCATTTTCTATTTTTTCCTGTCGGATATTTTTATTGTTTATACAAGCGTCGATGGCTTTTGATAGTGCTTTTGAATCATTAGGAGGTACCAACCAACCACAACGCCCATGATCTAACACTTCAGGAATGCCCCCTACCTCTGTACTGATAACAGCAGTTTGTGCAGCTAATGCTTCAATATTAGCTACCCCTAAGGCTTCTTTATGTGAAGGCACACAGAAAATATCGGCCTTGATCATTTCTTCGTTGACCATACGGGGTGTTTGATACCCTAATATTCGTAACTCTATATTCGAAAAAGAGCTCGTCATTGCCTGAATATGTTTGAAATATTGCTCACTTGGTCCAATTACGGAAAGTGTAAACTGGTAAGGCAGCAAAGAAAGCGCGATGACTAAATCTTCAAGCCCTCCTAAGACATAGTCTGTTTTAACAAATAATACCCGAATGTTTTGTTTCGTATTTAGAGCTTGCTTATAGATTTGTTTATCCGGTATTTCAACACCTTTATAAAGGCGAAAACACTTATTTGAAGGGAGTCTGTAAGTTTTCTGAATATAGTTGTTTAGGTAATCAGAATTCAGAATGATTTTTGAAAATGCTTTTGCCGCAAATCTTTCTAGTTGTTTGAACAAAAACTGTTTGATAAATAATTGTTTAAACTCCGCATCTCGCCAAGTTTTACTAGCATTACTATAATCATTGATCATACCAACGCTTTTAGGAAAACTCAATGCACTCAATAAACCAATAAATGCATTATTGTACACAATAACATCAAAGTCATATTCTTTTTGGATACGCTTAGCTGCCTTATGGTAAATAAAAATGCGAAACAGTTGGCTAAAAACACTTAAAAAACGAGGATAACGCAGATTAAGTTCATATACATTAGAATGTGGCGTAGTCACATCTTCAGTCAGTATTTTAACGCAATGAGCCGGATATTTTTCGTTAATCTGTAACAATAGATTAGCAAATTTCGCAGGACCATTGCTAATTTCTTCAAATTTATTTGTGCAAAATAATATTTTCATAACTGATGCGCCGTCCATAGCTTGGATTCAACGTGTTCCCATGTATAAGTCTGTTTTAGTCCTTCGGGGAAGGTGAAAAGCCGTTTCTTTGTTTGCAATTCTGCCACCAAAGACCTATAATCAGCTGGAAAACAGGTAGGCATTACAATCCCTATGTTTAGGTCGGACACCAAAGAAGATACTTTTACTTCTGCGTTGATAATCAGCGGAGTACTAGCTTGTATGGCATCATATATTTTATTCGGACTGGCGTTGATATTATTCAGATTAATGGGTTCATACACGCACAGGATATAGTCTGCCTCTGTAGCCGCTACTTCTAGGGCTTGCTGTTGTGGCACTACGCCTCGATAGTCCACTCGTTCGTGTTTTGCAAGTTCTTTAGCGCCATCGTCGCTAAACCAACCCATCATAATCACCCGTACCTGCTCGCTAGCCTCCAACAATCCTTTGGCCACATTGCCCCCCCTATTCATACCTAACCAGCCAAAAAACAGCAGTGTAAGCTTTTCGGAAGGCGTGGTTTGATCTATTGTACCATGGTATGCTTCTGGATAATTGGGTAGTACATGTGTACGCTTTTGCAAGAATTTGGGCATCAACCCTTTCCTGTTATCATCCGTTACAAGTACTTCGTTAATTGGCGCATAAACAATCCTTTTGAGTACTATTAACGATTCTGGTTGGATATTGGCCTTCAGGAAAATAGAATCGAATACATCCAATACGGTATGAGTTGACCAAAGTAAGGGCCAGAAAAAAAGCATTAATTGCTCATTGATAACGTGTACACTCTTGATTTTCCCACTCATAAGAAGACGAGCAACAATAAAAATTTGTTTAGCTATTGTAAGTATAGATTTACGTTTTCCATCGATCAAAATAACTTTTAAATCAGGATGGTCAAGAAAACAGTACTGAGGATCACCAATGCCGATAAATATTACAGGAATTCGCTTAAGCAGTGTTCGTACTTCCTTGTTGATACGCATATCAGATCCGTCATTCGACGATATATAAATTATCTTAAAGTTGCTATACTGGGACATTCGTACTAGATAAATTTAAAATTCAAGCATTTAAATAAGAACCAAAAAATACTTTAAGGATACTAAAGTCATGGGCGAGGTTTATATCTGATCTCAACTTTGTTTAATCCCCACTCAACAAGTGGAGATATAATCACAGAAATACTAAATATACAGATCAATAGGATACTCCCATAATAGTAGGCTTGAATAGGTGGATAATAAGGAGTAAATGAAATATGTGACAAACTAATAGCTCCTATCTCTACCCAACGCTTAGTTAGAAAAAGCCATAAAAAAAGAAATAAGCCCGTTAAGCTAATAATCAAGTGTACGTAATAAGGCTTTCCTGTAATATAACCAATTGAAAACCCTTGAAAGTAGTTTAATATGGCATTTCTGGTTATAAGCAAGGGGTTTTCTTTGACAATTTTTAAATATTGATTCTTCAAAAGATTAAGGTATGTTTTTCTTTTTTCTATACTTTTCGTGTAAGTACCATCGATTGAAGCTGACATTTGTTCTCCAGTCAGCTTATTATAAGTTTCATATCCCTGATTATCACTAAGCTTTTCTAATTCGGGGTAAGGATTAGGATAAGCTCCTATCCCGATATAAATCGTGTGCCAAGGCCCTCCTGCTCTTTCTGTATGATTGAAGTAATTACCCCAGATCATAACAAGCAATGCAAAAAACGGAATACCAAGCAAAGCATATTTATTTTGATATTTATACCAAACATAGCCAATAATCCCTAAAACCAAAAACAGAACAGTTGGCCTAATCACAAAAGCTAAGAAAGCTAAGAACACACAAAGAGTATATAAGTAATAGTTAATTTTAGGTGATTTATCGAAATAATAGTAAATAAAAATTACAGAAGGTATTACTTGCCAAAAGTAGTAAAATGGAAATAAAGCGAAATAAATTACAAGCGGATTACAATAATAAAAAAACAGGAACAGTTTTTTCATTATCTTATTATCCATTTTTTTGTAAATAATCCAACAAATGAACATGTGAACTAGTAGTTGAAAAAAGACTATTGCTCCAATGGGACCTAAGACTGGGATAATTGAATCTGTAAGTGCAACCAAATATAAGAACCCCGAATTGGTGAGATTATACGGAAGTAACTCTTTATTCTCATTATCAAAATCGTAAAAGTATAAATCTTGAATACTTTTTCCTTTCAAAATATCAACCTCAGCTAGATCAAATTTCCATTCGCCTCCAAAAGACAACTGCTTAGCACCAGAAAAATAAGGAACAGAATATACAGGTGACATACCCTTTACTGGTTGCATGATGTATACAATTGAGCAAAAAGCAAAAAAGGTTATGATTTCAAAGATATTTTTATTCATATCTATTTTTCTTTTTCAAAACGCTATTATTAGCGGTATGCTTGAGCATAGAGACCAGATACTAGAGCTAGTATCTATTGAATCTAGGATGTAATGCTTTCGGAAAATTTAAAAAAGCGGCGAATACAATTTATAATTTCAGACGTGTGATCTAGTTCGTAAAAAAGAGGAAGCCTGAGTAATGTATTAGCAAAGCGATCACAATTAACAAGGCTACGATCATCATGCTTATCACGATAAAAAGGACTTGTATGTAGAGACAAATAATGAAAAACAGCATGAATATTATGCGATTGAAGATAATCAATCAGATCCTGTCGCTTTTCAATACTTGGCAAAAGTAAATAAAACATATGAGCATTATTTGTCGCATACGCTGGCAGGTTGGGTAATCCCACACATTGATTTTCTTCAAGAGCGAACAAGCCTTTATAATATTCTTCCCAAATCACTTTTCTACGATTCTGTATATCCTCCAAATTCTCTAGTTGCGCATAAAGAAAAGCGGCAATTATTTCAGATGGCAAAAAAGAAGATCCTATGTCTACCCAGCCATATTTATCCACTTCTCCTCTAAAAAATGCAGAGCGATTAGTACCTTTTTCCCATATTATTTCAGCTCGTTCCAAAAATTGTTCATCATTTATTACCAACATCCCCCCTTCTCCGCTAATAATATTTTTAGTTTCATGAAAAGAAAAAGCTGCCAAATGGCCAATTCCTCCGAGTGGCTTATCTTTATAGTAGCTATCAATGGCCTGTGCCGCATCTTCAACGACAAAGAGATTATGTCTTTCAGCAATATCCATAACCTCGTCCATATCACACGCTACACCCGCATAGTGGACAACAACAATAGCCTTGGTTTTAGGTGTAATCAACTTTTCAATTTGCGAAGAATCTATATTAGGATTAGAGATAAAACTGTCAGTAAAAACTATTTTTGCGCCACGCAGTACAAATGCATTAGAAGTAGAAACAAAAGTATAAGAAGGCATAATGACTTCATCTCCATTCTTTATATTTAGTAGGATAGCAGCCATTTCTAGTGCATCTGTGCAAGAGGTCGTTAATAGACATTTATTAAAGCCATATTTGTCTTGAAAAAATTGCTGACATTTTTTTGTAAAAATTCCATTCCCTGAAATTTTACCAGACATAACTGCCTGATAAAGATAATGGGCTTCTTTCCCAGTTAAATAAGGTTTATTAAATGGTATTTTCATGGTTAACGTGAATTAGTAGGTAAGTAAAAACATAACTACTTGTAAATTATTAAAAATAGCTAAGGTTTGAGCATATTTGGGTATCAAAAACAAAAAACTCAAAATCTTTAGTTACGAAGAGTAAAATTACGAAAAATATGCTGGTTGAGCAATTTATTGAAATCGATAATTTCGTCATAGCGTTCGACCATTTTTTGGAGGAATGGCCGCTGGAAGGAGAAGAAAAAGGCAAGAAACGGAAACGCAAAATAGCCCTGCACATGAGAGAAATTGTGACTATATTGGTGATGTACCACTAGTCGGGTTATAAATGCTTCCAATATCATTACGAGTATTTGGTCGCTAAGAATTGGAAACACTATTTCCCAAATCTGGCCTCTTACCAGCGTTTCGTCAAGCCTGATTCTCCGAAACTACGTTTACATGCAAATGCTTGCTCTTGTTTATTGCAGGCTGTCTCCTCGGACGAACTATTACTATGTGGATTCAAAGAAGCTACCCGTTTGCGACAACCTCAGGATACCTTCCAATCGGGTTTCCAGAGACACCGCCCAACGTGGAAAATCATCTTGTGATTGATCCTATGGACTAAAATTGCACTTGGTAATCAATTACTTAGGTGGTATCGTCAACTTCAAGGTCACTTCTGTCAACGTTTCCGATAATAACAAGCAACTCCTCCCAGAACTATTAAAAGGGATGGAGGGAAAGTACTATGACGACAAAGGATACTTAACCAACCTATTTGAAGAACTTCTGGAGCAAGGTATCCATTTGGTTACCAAAGTCAAGAAACAGATGGATGCCAAACTCACTTCAACTAACGGCAAATTACGACTGCTCAAACGCGGGTCATTGAATCCGTCAACGATTTGTTGATAACTGTTATGGACATCAAGCCCAGTCAATACCTTGGTTCATCTGTTTGGGGAACTGGTTACTTATTCCTATTATCCCGATAAGCCCCACGCTATTTTAGAAAAATGCTGGTGGCTTATCCATAATTCACATTGTTTATTACTCTTTTTTAAACACCCAAAATTTTGTCAATGTGTAAGTCAAAACAGTTCTAGGGAATAAATTAATTAAAATAAAGTAGAATTTTTCTAATTCTACATTATTTTCAAGAAATGATAAAAAAAACATACTAAATATCAACCCAATACCAAATACAAAATAATATTTTATCATTCTCTTTGTATTACTTTTAATACGAAAAGTCAGGCTAGCATTAAGCTTGTAAGAAATAAAAGTAAAAACAATATAGACAGTTACGTAGGTAGGTATTAATGGAAAATCAAGGACTTGTAACGTTATATAAAAAATACTTAATGTTAATACCAATTGAAAAAGTCCAATTGCCACAAATGATAGCAACTGGTCTATTTGTGTTTTAAACCGGTTATAGGTTGCTTTAGTCCTAGATGTTTTTTTCATTTATCATGAAGGTTTCTCAATTTTCTAGCTGGATTACCAGCAACTATATCGTAAGCAGCGACGGACTTAGTTACTACTGCTCCCATTCCAATAATACTATATTTACCTATTGTTAAATCCTCTCTAACAACTGCGTTTAAACCAAAATGGACACCTTCTTCTAAAAGAACCCTTCCACCGATAATAGACTGGGCGGCTAAGGTTGTGTAATCACTTATAACTGCGTCATGCCCTATAAATGCCCCAGTATAAATATGTATAAAATTACCGATTTTAGGACCAAAGGACGTAGCACTGTTAGGCAACATCAATACTCCATGGCCTATTTCGGTAGAAGGATTTACATATGCTAAAGGATGAATTCCTGTCGCATGTAATTCCAGTGGAATATTTAACATCTGTAGCTTATGTACCCTTTCTTCCTTTTTTAAAGCGTTGAAATGTAAGGCATAATGAACATAGTAGCCCTTACTTGCATAATATTCAACAGCTGTTGTAGGTCCAATAACTTTGTAGTTTCCTAACAATTCACCTTCAGGCAAAATATCCGTTAGATACCCCTCTAACGACCATTCTTTTTTCACTTTATTAATATCCTCAAAAACAGACATAGCAATTTCGCCACTTCCTTTTCCTCCAACGATTAAGAGTTTTTTCATTACTGTTTTTCTTTTCGTCGTTTAATAATCTCATGTCTAGCAATTATTTTCCTTGCTTGCAAAACCATAGGAGGGCCAATAAACTTGCCTTCCATATAAGCTACTCCCTGATTGTTTTCTTCCGCAGCTTTAGCAAGCCTCAACATTTGATGTGCATCATCAATTTCTTGCTGCGTTGGCGAAAAATATTGGTGAATGTACTTGATTTCTTTCGGATGGAGAGACAGCATTCCCTCGAAGCCTAATTTTTTAGCAATATCAAGGTTATACTCCAAGTCTTCCATATCGTGTACCCGAATGTGGACAGTATCTATTGGTATTATACCATTTGCTTTAGCGGCCATTGCAATCAATGATCGAGCAGTAAAAATGCTTTGGCCTTCAAGATCATTAAAGGAACCAAGATCTGTCAAATAATCTTCACAACCAAAAGCAACCGCAACAACCCGAGGAGAGCTGCTACATATCTCATTTATATGAACAACAGCAGATGTCGTCTCAATTAATGGTATAATTTTAAAGTGACCTCTAGCTATCCCCTTTTCATACTCTATTGTTTCCAATAATTTATCGACAAAATAAATATCCTCTCCTCGGTATGATTTAGGATACATAAAACCATCAATTTCAGGAACAGTCAATTGATACAAATCCTTGAGTAATTGGCCACTTTCCCGATCATTTACCCTAGGGAAAATCTTAAAATCCTCACACACATTTTCGCCAATAAACTTAAGTATGTTGTCTCTTGCGACTTGTTTATTATTTATTGGCTGAACTGAATCTTCAACGTCAAATAATAAGACATCAGCTTGAGTTCGTAAGGCGCTAGCAATAAGTTTATCATTATGTGCTGGCACAAAAAGCATACTTCTCATTATAACAGGATAACCACTTTTACTCATATTGATGTTTTGACTTGATTAATATTTTCCTTTCAAATGAAATTACAGCAAGGTCATTTTGATTATAAGCAATGGTTCTTACTTCTATAATTCCACGATCAGGTTTGGATTTTGATCTGCTGCTTCCCAGCACCTCTGTTTCTGCTCTCAAGCTATCATTGAGAAATACTGGAGCCAAGTGTCGAACATTATTATATCCAAGATTTGCAATTGCCTTACCACTTATATCAGGAACTGTTATTCCTACCACTAAGCTAAAGACTAAAGTACCTACCACTAAGATTTTCCCATGTTGATTCGCCTCCGCATAAGACAAGTTGAGATGTACCGGATGATGGTTCATCGTCAAAAGCGAAAACAGATTATTGTCACTTTCAAAAATCGTCTTAGTTAAAGAATGTTTGATTACATCCGAAACAACAAAATCTTCAAAGAAATTACCAAACTCTGACTTAATCATGTGTATTTTTATTGGTTTTCAATATACAATAGGCGGGCTTAAGCTCTGTGTAATTAATTATTCTAATCAAATATTCCCCTATTATTCCAATAGCAAATAATTGAAGACCTCCAAAGAAAAACACAGCAAGAATTACGGATGTCCATCCCGCTACATTATATCTCCCATATAACGCATTAACAAAGATAAATATAGAAACAATAAAGCTAATTCCTAGCACAAAAAGACCAATCCTTCCAACTAATTTAAGCAATAAGGATGAATTGTTAATCAGTAGAAAACTAAATAGCTTGAGTAAAGACCGAAACGTATAACCACTAACTCCTTCTTCTCGGCTGAAGTGTTCTATTTCTACTCCTTTAATACTTTTAGAGACATAAAACATCATTGACGAAATAAAAGGAGAAGGTGTCTTAATCGAAATAATACCATCTACAACAGGTCTACTAAGAACTCGATAGGCAGACAATTGAATACCTTTAGGTTTACCTAAAATAATCCGGTCAAATCGTTCCTTTATTCTACTAGTAAATCGCTTAAAAAAAGTATGCTTTTTTTCTTTAAAATGGCCAACGACTATATCGAATTCCGATGTGTATGCAAGCAAACTGGGTAATTGAGAAGGGTGATGCTGCATGTCATCATCCATAGTAATAACAAAATCACCTTTTGCTTCAACTAACCCGCAGTAGGTTGCCGCTTGCTGTCCAAAATTTTTAGTTAAATGTATTACATATATATCTTCACTTCTTCCTAATCGGTCAAGTGTATCCCATGTTTCTTTATTTGGAGAAGAATCATTTATCAAAATGATTTCAAAATTTAATATCCCCAAATCATTGAAAATATTTTTTAGTGAATTACACAAATCCACTAGAGCTGTGGTAGTATTATAAACAGGAATGACTACCGAATAACGAGGCCTATTCATAAATATTAATAATTAAAATAGATGAATTAGTTTTTTAATGATTTCTTCGATAAGCTGGTCTCTTTTGCTAAATCACCACTCAATACTACAGAATATTTGTGCTTCATCTTAATAAACCTTGCCTCATAGAAATGATAAGAAAGTGCAGATACACAAATCGACAATAGTATACTCAAAATATATAGCCAATACCCCTCTACCAAATAATCATCAGATAAGAAATATATACATGTTCCTATTACAATAGAATGAAACATGTATAACCCATAGGAAATTTTGCCTAAATAATTAAATATCATATTCTCAAATCTGTAAATGTTTTTAGAATTTGTAGCAGCATTCAAAATAATGATAGCAAAAAGCAAAGCGTAGAAAGGATAAGGAATCCTTATTCCAAACCCAATTAAACTAATAGTGAGCAGAGCCACCGCCACTTGAGTAAACTTTAAGTATAGTATCTTAAGTAATTTTTCTTGCTGTGAAAAATAGATATAAGCAAATAAGCCTCCAATTGCCATACAATCAATATTAAAAGAAGCTACAAAACCTAATAAATATTTAAATACAGGAGAATATTCATATTGGTTTAACAATATTAGGAAAAATCGAACAAACCAATATAAGCTAATAACTTTCACAAATACTAAAACAAAATTCTTCGCTCGTTTAATTAGCACAGGCCAGAATAGATAAAATTGCTCTTCAACTCCTATTGACCAAACTTGTGACACGTAAGGTATAGGAGAAAAAAGCACCAAAGCCAAGTTTGGCAACATAAATATTAATAATAATAATTTTGGGATTAAATCATTAGTAAAAGAAGAAGAAAGCTGTCCTGGTCTCTCCAAAAAGTACATTTGAGGAATAATAAAAAGCCCTAGTATAACTATCAAAAAATACAATGGCCAAATTCGGAGAATACGCCTAACATAAAATGCTTTAATGTTTACTGTTTTTGATTCTTTAAGTTCAATTAGCAGTAAATAGGTGATCAAAAATCCACTAAGCACGAAAAACAACACAACCCCTAATTTTCCAATAATACTAAAAAAAGGATATTCGTAACTATTTCTATACTCAAATTTCAACTTTAATAGCTCAATATGATGAAAAATCACCATCAAAGCAGCAAAAAATCTTAGCCCATTAAGGTTGGGAAAATAAATTTTTTTCACGCTGCCTTAATTATTTTAAATTAAATATTATTCTCTCCACCGCCTTCCCATCTCCATAAGGATTGTGAGCAGTCCCCATCAGAGTGTACAGTTCTTCAGATTCCATCAATTCACTTACACCTTTAATTATGGCTTGCTTGTCTGCCCCTACCAACTGCACAGTCCCCGCCTCCACTGCTTCGGGACGTTCCGTCGTATCGCGCATCACCAGTACCGGTTTTCCAAGCCCAGGTGCTTCTTCCTGTACGCCGCCAGAATCTGTCAGGATAGCCCAACTACCTTTCATAGCGTAAACAAAGTCGGGGTAATTCAGCGGTTCAGTGAGGTGTATATTGGAGATGTGGCCCAGTCGCTCATAAACTGGTTCTTGCACGTTGGGATTCAAATGTACAGGATAAACTAAATAAAGCTCCGGATAACGAGTAGCTACCTCGGCTAGTGCATCGCAAATTTGAATAAAA
>Ga0075467_10003342_pt1 | contig 12370 bp, 7 predicted proteins | sample DEB08_DNA_9_FD_75067 | JGI IMG/M metagenome (GOLD analysis project Ga0075467, IMG submission 75067) | Aqueous microbial communities from the Delaware River and Bay under freshwater to marine salinity gradient to study organic matter... | ecosystem: Environmental > Aquatic > Marine > Coastal ...
AGTAGGGTTCACATTGCCAATGGTCCAATTCCACCGTCATTAAATGATGATGATAGCAATAGTGATGACAAATCATCGTCACAGCAGCCTACCGCCAACATTCCTCCAAACGACAAAGATGACTCCAAATCCACTTCATCGTCACGAATCATCCAATCATTCAACACACTATTCACACCCCAAATCGAAGAATACACCCTCACAAAATTCGACCCCTACTCGTTTTCCGGGGCACCACTCGGAGGATGGGGACGTGCGACTCGATCCCGCTTGGCCAGTTTGCCGATACGGCTTGTGAGTGATTATGGTGGTGGGTTGGAATTGGGTCGGCCTTCTACGGAGGACTTTTTTGATAGGGGGTGTGTGGAGTTTGGGAGGTTTGTTGTGGTTGATGGTGAAGAGGTTTGTGTGATGAGTAAAGAGGGGTTGAAGCAGATGGAGACTATACAAGAGTATGTGAATGTTTGGGGAATGACTGAGGAGATGTTGGATGTGATTTGGTCGGGTGCACCAAAAGTTAACCATCACAGCAGCAGTAACAATAACAACGAGCAAGAAGAAGAAACCATAGGTCTAGAAGGGTTCCTTCAAATCTTTGACCAATTCGATGCACTGTACACAAACGGTGGAGAAGTCGGTGATGATCCATGGGAATCGAACGGACCACACTTTACCCTCCGTGATGGGATGGGACGACAGTTCGTATGTAGGGTGTATGATGAGGGTGAATTGGAGGTGGATAGTTATATGAATTCCATGTTTAGTCCGGCGGTTAAGTTGGGGTATTCGAATGTTATTTATGGTGATAATGGTGGGGAGAGGAATGGTAGAGGAGTGAAGAAGAATACAAAGGAAGAAGAAGAAGAGGATGAGGAGGATGTGATGAATGTAATGACACCAATTGCGATGGATACTGTGATAATCGATGGTGTAGTAGACGGGAATGTTGCCGAGGCGCTTACTTCCGAAATACGCAATTTATTGGAAGAGATGGCATTGGATGGGCAGCTTGAAGGCGAAGATATTGTCATTGGTATTGACGCGGCGGTGGTGGATAATCAGGATATTTCTGATATTGTCAGAGCGGCGATTCAAGGGGCTGGTCTAAACAAGGATGGTGCTGCCAAGGGCTCATCATCTCCACCATCATCCCCTAATGCAAAACCATTGTCTACGCAATTAACAAAGGATCAAATTTTTGATGCGTGGGAGCAATTGAGAGGGTTTTGTTCACAGCTCCATATAGGGTGGTGGTCGTATGAGTGGTGTCATGACTATCAAGTTCGGCAGTTCCATGTGGATGTGTCTCCCGATCCCACTGCCGCAGATGGACACAAGTATAAAATTGTAGACGTAACAACGATTGGACACTACCAGGGCATAACTGAGATTGTCAATCCAAGAGGAATCTACGATGGTGAAGTGAAGAAGGGTTTGTCAGTGGCTTATGACCTAGGTGATGATAACAAGATGAAAGAATTAAGCAGATTGGTCCACGGTCCCAAGGAAGACGAAGAGTACTCGAAGCCTTTTTACGATAGGGAGAAGGATATGAAAACTGTCATGCCAAATAGGCTAAAGAATGAGCTACAAAAGTTCAAAACTGCACAATATGAAAGACTTGGCAATAGTGGTGGAATTGTCAAACAGCATTTTGCACATGGTGACATGTGCGACGAGGTTGGAATCCTTCGAGAAGTGGATGTTGAGTATCGTTGCTGTACCGAAGAGGAAATAACTCATTGGCTAAATGCAAAGAGGAAGCCAACTGATGCGAAAACGGATGAGGTCCCACGGGCAGTATTGGTATCAGTACAAGAGGATGAAACATGTCTTTATCGAGCGAAGGTATGTACGCCGCTTTTGTGTCCGGAGGCGTTGTCACAGGCGGAAGTGGCACCCTCTCCCAACACTCCAGTCAAACCTGCTCCTAAGCACGACACCAACGATGTCAACCAAGTTGGGACTGCATTAGGACACGAAGAAGCGTTAGAAGCCGTATACCGCTCTCTCAATGAAGAGGGAGCGGTCACAGAGGTGAAAATATTGATGGGAAGCGAAGAGACAATTGACTCGATGAATGAGCTGCTTCGAGCTGCAAAAAATGGGGAAGATTTTAGCAAGTCAAATGCATTCAAACAAGTGGTCGAGGCTATGGGTATGGGGAAGCAGAAGAATAAGAAATCCAAACTTACAGCGCCAGTGGAGAATATTGATGGCAAATCGATTCGGGAAGTATTGGAGAGCACCTTGGGTGCCCGACCTTGTTTGGCGAAGAATCTTGGATGGTGAGTTTCGTGCCCCATTGCTCTGATTACATATCATCGTCAACTTAATCAGTCCCTCCCCTCATGCACTCTTCTTCTTTTTGTTTAATTGTGCTTATCAGGTGGACATATGAGTATTGCCACGGGAGATTCATAAAGCAATATCACGCAAATAATCTTATTGATCCAAACACAGGTGCACAGAAGATGCGAATTGAATCGGAACATCTACTAGGGAAGTATACAAATGCCCTAAACTATCCTAACGAAGACGAGCATTTGTATGTTGTGAATGTTACTGGACTCTCGGCTGATATGGACATCGGTCGTCGCAACAAGCGAGGGGCCCTAAATATCGGCAATGGCGGCGGCAACCAGAATGAAAAGGGGCCAGGTGGTAATGGTGCTGTCTTCGTTCAGGAATATTTGCATGGTAACTTTTGTGATCATGAAGATGTTGCAGAATCTGTCATCAAAGGTGGCAACATTGTTCATGGAAGCGTAGAACGCTCGTCTACTGTACGATTTTCCTGTGGGAAGAGTTTAGAGGTGGTTGACATCAAGGAGGATAGTACATGTCATTACATTATCGATGTGGCGGTACCCGCGCTATGCAATCACCCTCTTTTCATTGCACCTATCACTAAGACTCAGGTGGTGAAATGCTTGCCAGTATAATAATTCTTGTGTACTCGCATTCATTTATCCCTGTAACAAAAATAGTCAATCGATTACATACGCTTTTTCAATCCACCAGTTAACTTCATCAAGGCATCGCTGAAATCAAATTTGTCCAACTTCACGCCCAAAAGAGTTGGGCCGTCAATTGTGGATACATCAGTTAGTGCCGCTTGAAGTTCGAATTCCGTAGTTACACGGTGTCCTTTCTTGAACCCATAAGCTTGAGCCAGCATAGCGTGATCAACTGGTTGGACGTCATTGAACTCGCCATCAATCATCGGCCTCTCCGTCCCGTAACCTTCATTGTCGAGAACAATCACAATTGCAGGAACATTGTACCTAGCCAATGGGGCACATTCAATAGCCGACATTAAGAAAGAGCCGTCACCAATCAAGACAATAGGACGACTCTGTTTGTTTGCAAACCATGCTCCGATGGCCCCTGGAAGGACAAAGCCTAAACTGCACCAGAACCCACTAGTGAGGAAAGAATTCTCAAAAGGCAGATGTAATGCAGCTGATGCAAACAAAGAATCCCCCACTTCCGCCAGAAGCACAGTATTTTCGTCGACCAACATTGCACCAACAGCCTGAACGACACGACTGAGAGTCGTCTTGCATTCCTTTGGGGTAAATGGACCCTGGGGCCTTTTTGGAGACGAAGAAACGCGTTGAAGAGATCTCTGCCTCGGTGGTGCGGCCTCACTCCATACTTTAAGCAGTAGATGAGGCAGAAGCAGCTCATCCTTTGCCTCTTCGCCATTTGAATGTGCCCATGTAAGTCCAGAGTTCATATCAACACGGGCCAGTTTCTCCTCCTGGATGTCCATTGTAAACATTCCCGTATCGATGTCTTGCATTGGAAAGCCAATCATGAGTATACCGTCACTATTTCGGATATCTTCATTCACGCTCTCACTTGTCATGGCCCCATTGTAGATGCCCAATGAGAGAGGGTGACTCTCAGCAATGAGCGTCTTTCCAGTGAGAGATGTAGCACACATCCACCCCTCTCTCTCCAGGATTTGGAGGAACAAATCTTGCATCTTGTAGCGCTGAATGTGGACGCCTGAAAGAACAACAGGCCTTTCTCTAGACCTCATCCAATCCAGAAGGATGGCCGCCCTCTCTTTATGCAGATCCGAAGTTAGCAAATTTTCTACGTTCATGCGATCTGGGACCATAGGACTAGACACGCTGCTGATCGGAAAAGGAAGCTCCCTTGCAATCCTATCACGCGGAATCTGCAAATATCCAGGTTTGCTGAATGTTTTAATGCCATCCAAGACCATATCAATATCTTGCACTGCAGTTGCCGCAGAATTGAGAGAAGCACTAGCCACAGTTACCTCACTGAACATGCGTGTTTGAAAATCTCCCTGTTGATAGACCGAGTGGTGAATCAATGGCTGGCTACCCCCTTTTCTGTCAGAATTGATACCCGGTGCTCCGCTGATGACTAGAACGGGAGAACATTCAGCATGTGCGCCTCCGACTGCATTTAGGATCTGAGGCAGGAGGAAAGAGTGAGTTGTTTATGAGCACTACTTATATCAATAATAAGAACAGTATTAAATGAGATGAAATCTCACCTTCAACGCCCCTACACCATATGTAATCATGACGACTCCCAATCCATTGAGACGAGCCTCGGCATCAGCTGCGAATGCGGCTCCCTCTTCTCCGGCTGTGCACACGACTTCGATCTCTGGGCAATCTTCGAACCGCTTGAACAGACCGAGCACGAAATCTCCGGGAACACCATAAACGGTCTTAACTCCACGCCGGACAAGTGCCTGGATGAGGGCATCGGTGATATCTACCATGGTGGCTCTTTGATTGTTCCGTGTTTGTGTGTTATGTGTGAAGAAGATGCCAAGTGCCGCTTTTTGGTTGGGTTTGTGTTTTTGTTCTTCGGCTTCTCAAATCTTGACACATAACTCAGAACCATGTGTCATGTGTCACACATCACTTTCGTCACAGGTCACAAGCATGCACCTTTCCACCGGCGATGTCCTGCAAACGTTTCTCACATTTCACGATTTGACTTCCTAATCCTGCTTGAGGTTGTCCGATGTGCGCTGCCGCAACGCAACCACAAGCAACTGCAACTTGTAGCTTGGCTGTTGTCCATACTTCCAAGCAATTGCACAAAATATTCCGAGGAAAGGAAACACTTATTGCCGTGCTTTTATCCTCTCAACTCGACCGATCGTATGAATGATGGCGCCCAACGCGAACAATCATCTTGATCCATCATATGCATTCCAACCTAAGATGACCCACCATCCAACCTCGATTAATCGTGGAAAGCCATCAACTCCACAAACTCAAAGTCAACGAGTAGCCCCTTCTCTGGTCACTTCTAGAGTCGACGACTATCCTCCCGATTCTGCAGATACATTAAAGATGTTTAATGAATCTCTGCAACAAGGAGACCGCCAAGGGAGTCATCTGTCAACCATGTCCGACGTTACTTTAGAGTTTGGATGCAATCTCAACGAAGATTGGACTAATGTCCCGCATCAAAAACCTTTTACTGCAAAAAGGGACGAAACAGATCACTTAGCTACAATTATCAACCTCAAGATGGAGTTAGCTCAAGCCCATGCCAAAAATGATCAACTCGCGCTGTTGCTGCGTCAGTGCATGGCAGAAAAGATGGACATCGAATGCAAGATGCGTGCTTCATTACGTAGCAGCAACATGCAAACACAAAGTGAGCCTGCTCATAACCACCGTCATTCATTTCATGCACCACCGAGCTATCAACCAACGAAACACGTGCATCGAACCAATTCAATGGAGCATGCTCCCAGTACTCATAAACCAAGGGTCTGGCATGAAGAGGTCCTCTGCACATCTGCACGTCAAAACAAAATTGACTATGTAGGCAAGTTGATGTCACAACAGTTTAGGGATGGAGGTACGAGAGTAGTCCGACACAAATAGTTATTACTTCAATAGCCTAAATAATTATGGATTATTTTTAGATACAGATGTCTTCTACGACGTAGCAATACACTCAAAGGCACCTGTTCCATGGCGAATAGGGTTGCCCATGACAATATTCGCACTAGGGCTATTCATATCATCATTGCGCTTGTGCAATGCTGCATCCACCATGAAAACTGAGGTCGATTCATAACTCATCTGAAGGAAAGTGGAGCTGACGTCTGTCATACCAATTCTATTCATCGGCTTGTATTCTCCATCATATGTCATGAAATCTGCAATCAGAGACAAGTGTCTTGGATCGACAGAGATACCATACACGGCGAAGACACCTCTGATTTGATCCGCAATGCTCATACGAGCAGCCTCTACACCATAAGCACAACGAATGCCCCAAATGTGGTTTGATACCAGTTTGGTGTGATCAACTTCTTCGTCACTCAGCTGCCAGATTTCCTCGAAGTTGCAACCAGCTGTTTGTAGACAGCGACCACGGCCTTCTTCCTTGTTAACGAAGCCTTCATTGATGTTTGGTCGAGCTCGTACGACGGTGTCTTCTGCCGCACGCTCCACCAAACCAACCATCAGCAGAGGACAAGTAGCGGGATCAACTCTGAGTGGGTCCAACTTGAAAGAGTTCTTGCTCCGACTGATTTTCAATGCGTTACCAGTAGATTCTTCGTCGTCACTTTCTTCTGCTTCAGTTACCATGGCAACTTCATCTTCATCAGAATCATCTGGAGAAGACTGTTTTGCGATGTTCTTCTCGTCGTCGTCCATATCACCATAAGAAGTCATCTCTTTCTTGTGACCAAATCTTGATCCAGCGACTCCATCCTCTTCATCAGCAACTTCGTCATCATATTCGTCCTCTTTCGATTTATTCTTCTTCGATTTGGAAGGCTTGTCTGACTCTATAAAATCAGACGCGCTACCACCTGTGACTTGGATTGACGCACTGTCGCCTCCTGTTGCGCTGCGTTTCATTTCTGCTTTCATGATGCGAGCAAGCTTCGGAATGAACATCGTAGTAACAACGTTCGCAATGAATTCAAGACTGAGCCCAAATGCTTCTTGGATACGTTCAGCAGGATGGAATTTGAGAGTGACATAGTAACATCTATCCCAATTTGCACCCGCACCGAGCTCCAATTTCTCTTGCACTGTGATCCCACCCACGCTCGCAAGGAGATCCATGAGTGTTATTCTGGTAAAAGATCTAGTGAGGCGAAGGGCGTCGCGTTCAGAGACGGAATCTCGCAAGGGGACAGACATGGTTGGCGTCTTCAATACCTTTGATGCAGTCATGATAATTTCTCTCAAGCGAGGAATACCAAGTGTGACGTTTGCTCCCGCGCCTGCAAGATGGAAGGTATTTAGTGTCATTTGGGTGGAAGGTTCTCCAATAGACTGAGCTGCAATGGAACCAACAGCTTCTCCAGGATGGACGAGGGCTGAACCGTACTTCGCTGCGACCAACTCGCCGAACTCCTTACGTGTTAGTCCCGAGTTAGTGATAGCAGTTTTGACCTTGGGATCTTCCATGGCTTTCGTCGCCAGTCCAGCTATGTGCTCAGACACACAAGCTCCAGACGATCCCATGCGATGCTTACCCTTTTCACGACTTGTATCTGATACAATTGGATCGAAGACAGCGGGTTTAATAAGCTCACATTCAAAGGATGCAGCAGCTGTTTTCTTTGCACCAGCATAATTGAATTCAACAAATCGTGGCACATTCTCAACCTCTTGCCCGTTGTATAAATACTTGATATCGTAGCTACCATTCTTGTGTACCTTGGTTATAGTAGCATCAAACCAGCCTTCACAGATTGCCCCACGCACCCATTCTGATCCCAAACGAGACTTTCTAGCTTTCACTAAGCATCCTTTCTTAAGTAAATCTGTCGAACCACTTTCAATATCTTTTGCTCTGCGATAATCTGCTGCGGCCAAGTCAAGTGTCGAGTTGGGAAGCGCCGGATAGCGTATCTTCAATGATTTGTGATTCCTTGCAAGGAACTGGAATGTTCTAGATTCGCAATCTAAATGAGCTGCCTTCGTAGGATCTATACCGTCCTCACCGTACAGGAACTGGACCACCCCACCTTCACCATCACGGACAGTATTATCATACGAGACTTTCAACTCTTCCAAGTGCTTGACGAGACATCGTTGCAAGTAACCTGAACGAGAAGTTTTCACAGCAGTATCAACAAGACCTTCGCGACCTGCCATACAGTGAAAGTAGTACTCTTGCGGTCTCACTCCAGTCAAAAATCTATCGGTAATGAATCCATCTGCTCTCGGGTTTGGATCGTATGGAGCGAAAGATGGAAGTGTCCTGCCACTACTCATTCGAGGCACACGGCGACCTTCTAAAGCCTGCTGACCAAGCTGGCATGACACCTGTGATTGATTCACCATCGATCCTTTGGCTCCAGTTGTTACCATGAGGCCAAATGTCTATCAAGAGAGGAGAATAAAAAAATATTTGCGTTGCAAGTCATGATTAGTACGGACACTCATTGAACAGAAATACACAAATAAAGTAAAAGAGATATCAGTACTCACATTCTCAGGAAATGGAACGGCGAGACCGTTAGGCAAGCAGACTTTAATAATATCTGATGCCAATGGGTTCACTTGAGATTGCATGAAGCCATCTAGTGCAGCTGCATTTTCTTTGCCATCGTTCCCCGACAGGAGCGCTCCGATCTTCGATGCCACAGCCGCCTTTTCGTGAGGCTTCAGAGGTGTCTTAGCCTTTGAACTTTGTGCTACTGGTGGAATTTCAACCTTCCCTCCATCGGATTCTGCCCAAGCCTTGGCTGCACGGGATCCAATGTTGTATGCATCTTTCACCATTTGACGCCGTATCTTGTCAGCCTCGGGAGTCAAAATCAGATCCTCCATACGACACGAATGCCCAGAGTAGTATTGAATATAAGCTGTAAACAAACGCCCGAATGCATTAAGGATCAAACCAGCCCTACTTGGACCATAAGCTTCATACACAGCGTGCACGAGAGAGAACTCGGCGGCACCAAATGCATTTTTATCAAGGACTCCCTGCAGCAGATCACCATCACGTACAATCACCATGTGCTCATTCCACGAGGCGCCGAATGCGGTGGGCGGGGTTTTAGTTTTCCTCTCCATTGACAGGCCAGAATAGTTGAACGAGGGATCTTCATCACGATCGTTCCCTTTCCGTAGATGGTTCAATAATGTTGAAATGACTTGTTTGCCGGTCCACATCTCCCGAGGTTTACGAATCGCAGGAGGCATGAGCTCTATGTCTGCGTCAGAACGAATTAGCTCAAGGCCCGGTAGACTACCTAGAGCAGCAAACAAAAGCTGTTGATACTCTTCTCTTCCGATGAATGTGTTCATACAAGTTAGTTTTACACCAGCGTCGACGTGATCTTGGATAAGTCCTCTCAGAGGAGACCCATCTGTTGGTACGATAAATTGTAGGTCAGTTGATGCAATGAACTGGGACTCAGCGGCTGCCAAGTAGCTCTGAGGAAAGTGACAGTTCATTTCGTCACCATCGTAATCAGCGTTGTAAGTGTTACAGTTGGCGTAATGCATCCGAAGCGTGTTCTGTGTTGGACTGAACAACACACGGACTCTATGAGCCATGATCGACGGCTTATGCAGCGAGGGCTGCAATGAGAAGACAAAAAAGGTTTGATTAGACAAAGAGATATAATTTCAATAAACGAATGCAAAACATCACGTGATAGTTTGGAAATTGCCCTCTGTACGAGCAGAGTTGCCTCAACCCCAAAAGTTTGACAAGCATATTTCTACGCCCACCAAACAAGAATTGAGACAATCATCTACCCGATCGGTGATGTCATAATCTAACATCTGTAAATTCAGAGTGGTGCATGACTAAATAACTCTTCATTGGACTGTTCCAAACTGCCACAAGTTTGACGACCTAACAATATCATTCACATAGGACTGACTTACCTGACGGTTCATGAGCACCATGTCTCCATCCCTCAGCTGCCTTCCAACCTTAATCACTCCATTCTCACTCAACAATCTTGCCGCAATGGCGTTTCGACTGCGCTCCTTCATCTTACTCAGATCTATCCTCTGCCCATTAGGAAATTCCACCCACACTGCTCCAGGATACTGAGATGGGCCTCTGCGTACCAAGTTTTGCATATCGGCAATATTCAATGGAGTGACCGGGGTAGGAAAAGTCAAAGTCTTGGCAAAGTAGAGAGGCAGGCCAATCTCATTTGTACCAATGTAGGGGTCGGGAGAGATGACACTTCGACAGGCATAATTAACTCGTTTGCCCATCATGTGTTTGCGGAAGATACCCTCCTTCTTCTCCAACAGCTGGCGGATACCGTTCGGAGAAGTACCGGTGTTGCCACTGGGGTCTCGGGAAGAATCCATGAAGCAATTGACGGTAGTTTGCAAGTCGACCCAAATACCCAACGAGTTGGCTTGAGTTTTATCCTTGTCATCTTGAATCTTTTTAAGTTGCGCTGCAATAGGTGTCGCACCACCATTATCACCATTATTAGAAGACAAGGAATGCTTCAACTCGACCTCTTCCTGTGCCAGTTCGTGAGAAGTTGCAAATCCACTTCTCAAACGAGCGTTGAGTTCAAGCACCTTGGACAGGTAGTAGTTCTGAGAGTGTTCCACTGTCATGTTGCCCATGACCACGGGAGGACGGAACCGACTTGGAGGGACAGGGATAGTACGCATGAAGAAGAGTGTGTATCCATTACCTCCACCGCTTACCTGATCTGCAGCGTTGGATGTAGATCTTGGTCGGTTGCCATTGGCGGTGGCATCAAGCGCGTAGCTAGACTGATAAGTCGACGTAGACGCATTCCCTTCGGGAGAGTGAGCACTGCCGAAGAATTTGATACATAGGGATGGTTGCTTCTCCCAAGTCAAACGACACTGCGCTTCAACTTCCAAAGCATGCATAAATTTATCTTGCTTCGCAGGATCAGCTTTCGTTTTTGTAGCCTCCACGGTAGCTTTACGTGAGATGCCCCCGCCCGTGGGATCAATCTCCTCTTCATCATCATCCTTACGTGACTTCTTTTTCTTCTTCTTCCGTTTATCAGCTCCATCTTCCACTGCCTCATCATCAACCAAATGAGTCTGGGCATCATGGAATTCATCATCACTCCCTTCCACATCATCCATAACCTCATCCTCCGAATCGGGATACTCATCCTGCCCATCATTAATGCCATTCGCCAACGCAGGACGAATACTTATCCTCTCCCCCAAATTACTCTTTTTATTCTTGGCCGAGAGGGGCTGCTGAAAGATCTTATTGAACTGATCATGACGAATCTTTGGACTGAATGCATTACAATTGTGACACTTGGCACTCTTGGTACATTCCGATTGAAAGTCCTTGAGCACCTTCCTCCGTGCCGCACGCTCATGCATCGTTAGCACCACATTCTCCTCGTCACCCACCATGGCGAGTTTTTGATTGAGCAATTGATCAATCTTGGTTGCCGATTCAGAGATGGTCTCCAACCGTGCCTGTCGGTTAGTAATTTTGCCCTCCAGTTTGCCCTCCCCCGCTTTGTGGGTGAGTACTGCCAACTCCCTATCAAGATCTAGCGCCTCGTTGATCTTACCAATATCGATCAAGTGCAACTTGGCCACGAAGACCTTGCACTGTCGTCGTGACAATCGGAATTCATGACATGCCAAACATTTAATTTTCATAAACATCAATAACTTGGGGAAGAACAATGGATGAAACACCGGCACGCACAGCTCGATATGTCCAAAGTGACCAGGGCATAAACTTGGGACATTCCCGCATGTTATACAGGGCACGCTGTCGTTACTCCCAGAGGCTGTTGGGCCGAGGAGTGGATCGTAGAGACCTCGTGGTAGTGGAGTTTGGAGGGCATCGTAGGCGACGGAGGAGGATATTTCGCAGACGGAACGTTGGCGGACTTCGTCGTCAGTGTAGACTCCGAATTGGATGGAGCTGGGTTGATGGCGAATTATAGATTGATTTATGTTGGCCATGGTGCTTAGGGGCGATGTTTTACTAGCTGGCTGTCTCCTCGCTACTACCCCCTCAAATCATGCTCCTGTTGATGGCAAAGGCCAAGTGACAAAGTGATAAATGGTGAAGAGGGAGAGTGATGGCCGCCTGACCGCTGAAGGGAAAGCTCTCTTTTCTCTTTCCCCCTCCTCTCTCCTGCTTTGTGGGAGAGCCTGATTTTGGAGTTGACTCGACTCACCTGCACTCACCTCCAAGAACGCACACACGTCGAGAGTACGTAGATGAGTTTTACCCGTAAGTGTAGGTACCACCCTACCATCTCTCTACCAACTCTCTACCATCTCTCTACCAACTCTCTGGATAGATAGATTATTTTAGTAGCTACTCTCTAGACCCGAGGATCAGTAGAGAAAGGAGAACTTAAACCAGGAGGGGCCCG
>Ga0075467_10003347_pt1 | contig 12354 bp, 10 predicted proteins | sample DEB08_DNA_9_FD_75067 | JGI IMG/M metagenome (GOLD analysis project Ga0075467, IMG submission 75067) | Aqueous microbial communities from the Delaware River and Bay under freshwater to marine salinity gradient to study organic matter... | ecosystem: Environmental > Aquatic > Marine > Coastal ...
ATACTTTGCCTCCACCCTCCGCAAGGGCGACACCTTCTTGATGGGCGGGCAGGTCGTCCGGTTTGAAACCTTGCGTGAAATTACGGTGGAGGTTTCGAAAACCCCGTCAAAGCAGCCCAGAATTGCGACCTTCATGGGGACCAAGTTCGCGACGTCCACCCAGCTTTCCGACCGCATCATCAAGATGTTCCAGCAAGATGACTGGCCCGATTTGCCCCACCACACCCGCGACTGGCTGCACCTTCAACGCCGCATCTCGCGCCTGCCCCAACGAGACCGTCTTCTGGTCGAAACCTTCCCCCATGACGGGCGCGAACACCTTTGCGCCTATGGCTTCGCGGGCCATAATGCGCAGCAGACACTGGGCCTTCTGCTGACCCAGCGGATGGAGGAGATGGGCCTGCATCCGTTGGGTTTTGTCTGCACCGATTACGCCACCCTGATCTGGGGGCTGGACGTCGTGACAGACCCCGCGCCGCTGTTCCAACGCGATGATCTGGTCGCCACGATGAACCGTTGGCTGTCCGAGAATACGGTGATGAAACGCACGTTCAAGCAAAGCGCCATCATCGCGGGCCTTGTTGATCGCAATCTGCCCGGCGGCAGGAAAACCGGGCGACAAGCGACCTTTTCCACCGACATCTTGTATGACACCTTGCGCAAATACGATCCCGACCACGTCATGCTTGAGATCACCCGGAATGAGGCAATGCGCGGCTTGGTCGATTTCGGGCGCATCGAACAGATGCTGGCCCGTATCGGTGACCGCATCGACCATGTTCCGCTGACGCGCGTCACGCCGCTGGCCGCACCGCTGTTTCTGGAACCCGGGCGCGTACCTGTCGCCGGTCTGGCCGATCAACGCCTGCTGGACGAAGAAGCGGCGCGCCTGATGGAGGTTGCTGGCCTGTCCGCCCTCGCAAAATAGGTTACAAAAAATCGCGAAACTCCGATTTCTTGTAACCTATTTTCATCTTTAGTCTTCGAATATGAGCGCCCAAGGCATCCCTTATTTCCACTGGTATGACGTCCGATCTTGCGCGGGGCCGCATCGCATGGCATCGAACGAAGCATGAACGGGCACCTTTTCACATTCGCGAACGCCGCGCTGACTGCTCTGCCCTCCGGTGCACTCTGGTGGGAACAGGAATGCCTGCTTTGCGTCTCCGACCTGCATTTGGGCAAATCGGACCGCATGGCCCGGCGTGGCGGCCCGATGCTGCCCCCCTACGAAGTGCTGGAAACGCTGGACCGACTTTCCAGCGATATCGCGGCGACGGCGGCGACCCATATACTCTGCCTTGGCGACAGCTTTGACGATCTGGCAGCGGCGCGCGATATGGCCCCGGAATTGACCGACCGTCTGGCAAGCTTGATGGCGGCGCGGCGCTGGACGTGGATCGCGGGGAACCATGACCCCGGCCCGGTGGATCTGGGCGGCACCTACCGGGCAGAATTGGCTCTGTCCGGCGTTACGTTCCGTCACATCGCAAATCCCGGCGAAACTGCCGAGATCTCAGGGCATTACCACCCCAAGGCAAGGCTGACGGCGCGCGGTAGAACGCTAAGCCGTCGGTGTTTTCTGGTGGATGCGGACCGTCTAATCCTGCCAGCCTACGGCACCTATACCGGTGGCCTCTACTGTGATCGGCCCGCGCTGTCGGCGTTGATGACGGTCGGTGCGCAGGCGATTTTGCTGGGCACTCCGCCCCGGCCTATTCCCATGCCACGCGGCGACGGATAGAGTGCGGCGATGATCACCAATGAACCGCGCATCCGCGAGAGTCTGGCCAATCAGGGTCTGCTGCAAACCCTTGCTGCTGGCTTGCACACGCTGGATGCAGGCCGCGTGACCTTGTTCATGCCGATCACCCCCGCTTCAAGCCAGCAACATGGGTTTGTGCATGCCGGCGCCACGTTTGCATTGGGCGACAGTGCATCGGGGTATGCCGCCATGACGGTAATGCCGCCTGACGCAGAGGTGATGACGGTGGAAATGAAGATCAACCTGATTGCCCCCGCCGACGGTATCCGGCTCTGGGCACATGGCGAGGTGGTCAAACCCGGCCGCCGCCTGATCATCACGCGCTGCACCGTTGAGGTTGAGCGCGCCGACGGCACACGCCGCGATGTCGCTCTGATGCAGGGCACAATGATCCCCGTCTAGGCGCATGGGTGATTGCAGCCCACGTGCACCGGCCCGCTGCGCGGGACGGCAACGGCGGCTTTATCCCAAATCCGCAAGATGCTGACGGCTTTCGACGTGAACGCAACGACCATGCGCACAATCTGCCCCCCGCACAAGGCGGGAGGCCAAGTGTCATCAGGCCGTCAGCCCCTCCGGTTCCGGCAGCCCGTTTGCCCGGCAACACGCGGTCAGGGTGTTTGCAAGCAGGCAGGCGATTGTCATCGGCCCGACGCCGCCGGGGACGGGCGTGATCGCGCCGGCGACGGCGACGGCGCTGGCGAAATGGACGTCGCCAACCAATTTGGTCTTGGCCGGATCATCAGGGTGCGGGACGCGGTTGATACCGACGTCGATCACCGTCGCCCCCGGTTTGACCCAGTCACCCGGTATCATTTCGGGGCGACCAACGGCCGCCACCAGAATATCGGCAGCCCGGCAGGTTGCGGCCAAGTCCCGTGTCCGGCTGTGCGCGATCGTCACGGTGCAGCTATCGCCCAGCAGCAATTGCGCCATCGGTTTGCCGACGATATTGCTGCGGCCGACCACAACGGCGTTCAGTCCCGACAGGTCTCCAAGATGACTGCGCAGCATCATCAGACAACCAAGTGGCGTGCAGGGCACCATCGCCTTTTGCCCTGTGGACAGAAGCCCGACATTGGAAATGTGAAAGCCGTCCACATCCTTGGCGGGATCAATCCTGTTGATGACCTTGGCGCTATCCACATGGCCCGGCAGGGGAAGTTGCACCAGAATGCCATGCACGGCGGGGTCTGCGTTCAACTTGTCCACAATGGCCAAGATATCGGCCTCGGGCGTCGATGCGTCCAGCTTATGTTCGAAACTGGCCATTCCGGCTTCGGCGGTCTGCTTGCCCTTGTTGCGCACATAGACTTGGCTGGCGGGGTCTTCACCAACCAAGACCACAGCCAAACCGGGGGTCAGGCCATGGGACGCTTTCAATGCAGCAACATGGGTTGCCACCTGCGCCCGCACGGTGGCGGCAAAGGCTTTGCCGTCAAGGATCGTGGCGGCCATCCTAGAACAACCCTTCGATGTTGCCCATGTCGTTGAGCCTGATCGCCTCGGCGGACGGCACACGGGGCAGGCCCGGCATGGTCATGATTTCCCCGCAGATGACCACGACGAACCCGGCCCCCGCGCTAAGGCGCACCTCTCGGACGGGCAGGCTGTGGCCCACCGGTGCTCCGCGCAGGTTGGGGTCGGTGCTGAAGGAGTATTGGGTCTTGGCCATGCAGATCGGCAGGTGGCCATAGCCCTCCGCCTCCCACGCTTTCAGCTGATCGCGGACTTTCTTGTCCGCGATAACTTCGGAGGCATGGTAGATCTGCTTGGCGATCACCTCCACCTTCTGGAACAGCGGCATGTCATCGGGATACAGCGGCGCGAACTGGCTGTAACCGCCATCGGCGATTTCGGCAACGCGGGCAGCCATCGCAGCGATCCCCTTGCCGCCTTCCGCCCAGTGACGGTTCAAGAAGCATTCGGACCCTTGGCCAGCGACATAATCCATCACGGCCTGAATTTCGGCCTCGGTATCACCGTGGAAATGGTTGATGCCAACGACGACTGGGACGCCAAACGATTTCAGGTTGCCGATATGTCGGCCGAGGTTGGCGCAACCTTTCTGCACGGCTTCCACATTCTCGGCACCCAGATCGGCCTTGGCGACGCCACCGTTCATCTTCATCGCGCGCACGGTGGCAACCAGCACCACGCAATCGGGCGCAAGGCCCGCCTTGCGGCACTTGATGTTCATGAATTTCTCGGCGCCCAGATCCGCGCCAAACCCGGCCTCGGTCACCACGTAATCCGCCAGCTTCAGGGCCGTCGTGGTAGCAATGACCGAGTTGCAGCCATGAGCGATGTTTGCGAAGGGGCCGCCGTGGACAAAGGCCGGGTTATTCTCCAGCGTCTGCACCAGATTGGGCTGCATCGCATCCTTGAGCAGCACGGTCATCGCGCCGTCGGCCTTGATGTCGCGGGCATAGATCGGAGCGCGGTCGCGGGTGTAGGCGACGATGATCGCGCCCAGACGTTCCTGCAGGTCTTTCAGGTCATTCGCGAGGCAAAGGATGGCCATGACCTCGGAGGCGACGGTGATGTCGAACCCGGTCTGGCGCGGAAAGCCGTTCGCAACACCACCAAGCGACGTCACGATATCGCGCAGGGCACGGTCGTTCATGTCCAGCACTCGACGCCAGACAACGCGGCGTTCGTCGATCTGAAGTTCGTTACCCCAGTAGATATGATTGTCGATCATCGCCGACAGCAGGTTGTGCGCCGAGGTGATGGCGTGAAAATCGCCGGTGAAGTGAAGGTTCATATCCTCCATCGGCACGACTTGGGCATAGCCGCCGCCAGCGGCACCACCCTTCATGCCAAAGCATGGGCCAAGGGACGCCTCGCGGATGCAGACCGCCGCCTTCTTGCCGATCGCGTTCAGCCCGTCGCCCAGACCCACGGTGGTGGTCGTCTTGCCCTCACCTGCGGGGGTGGGGTTGATGGCAGTGACAAGGATCAGTTTGCCATTGGGGCGGTCTTGCACGGAATTGATGAAATCTTGGCTGATCTTGGCCTTGTCGTGGCCGTAGGGCAGCAGGGCTTCGGTGGGAATGCCAAGCTTCTCACCAATTTCCTGAATAGAGCGCTTCTTCGCCTCGCGGGCGATTTCGATGTCGGTTTTGAAGGCCATGTGCGTTCCCCGTGGGCGTCTGGTGCAGTTGTTTAAATGGCCTATATCGCCCTTCCCCCCCAAACCGAGGGGCATTTCCGACATTTTCACCCTCACGCCCGCCATTTGGGTTTCCGATGCACGACGCAACGGCCTGAATGGGAACGGCGGCATCATGATCGGGCCGCGCGCGCCGCTTCAAGATGGGTCCAGACGGGTTGATCAGGGATATGCAGACGCAGGGTTTCGCCAAGCCGCAACGTGCCTTCACGTTCGACCCATGCGGTGACGCCACGCCGCCCTGCGGCGGCGGGCTTGAATGCTTTGCCAAACCCCGGTCTGGCCGCATTGATCACGGGGGCCGGCAGCGTACAGGGGCGGTTTTCCATATCGACCGTCAATGTTGTGCCAGATGTGCCCTGCAACCGCGATGACGGCGGGATATGAGTGAAATCAGGGATGCCCTGCACCACCATGCTGGCACCGATCCATGATGGGTCAAATGCCTCAAGCCCCATGTCGGCGGCGATAGCGGCAAGGTCTTCTGCGGATACCACAGAAAGCTGGCGCGTGTTCCGAATGGGGGTGCCACGTTTGTATTGCGACAGCACACGGCTATCTGAGGGGCGGGTCAGACCCGCACGGCTTTCAGCGTCATGACCTCCGAACGTCAGGGGCATTTCGGTCAGCGGTGTCGTGGCCAAAGCGGCGTCACGGTCGGCGTTGTGACCAAGCCAGACAATCTTCGCGGTAAAATCAGTGGGAATGAGGGCAGGCATGGGATGCTTCCAAACAGTTCAAGGTTCGCGCCAAGATGCGAAAGCAACCCGGTCACCACAACCCGAAACCTGTGGGGTCAGGACATGATCAAGGCGGGCTGACATCTGCATTGGGCAAAGGCCGCGAACCGCCTATCGGTCCGTGATCTGGCGACCCCGAGCAAGAAAGCCGTCAAGCATACGATATGTCGATGGCATGAAATGCCCAAGCTTGCGATTTTCAGCAAACCAAGCCGCGCCGCCCGGGGTTGTCAGCCAGTCGATGAAGTAATTCGTCATCGCATCGTCCAGCCCCTCCAGCTTGCGAGGGAGGGAGTCGTTATGTTTGACGAAATTGCCAACGACATGGATCCCTTGTTCCAGAAACAGCCCAAATCGCCGTTTCTCGGTTGGTGACAGGCTGGCGTAATCGGCATGGCCCCGTTCGACCAGATCCGCGAACTCCGGATCTTGGGTAAGCCCCTTGTAGGAGACCAGCGAATCCAGAAGTTCGCGCCAGTTCGACAATTCGGTCTGTTTGCGGGTGCGGTGCAGTTCGTAGGCCAGAAACGCAACTGACACCATCACGCCAAGTGCGGCCAACAGGTCGGCAATCGGGGCAAATTGGGCAAGGGTCATTGTGTCGTTCTTTGCAAGTGGTCAGCCAATCCTAAACGGGCCGCTTCCCACGCGCAAAGAAAAACCCCCGGCGCGCGGATCACGGCACCGGGGGGTTTGTCTTATTCCGTCAATCGGTGGATCAGGCGCTTGGTTCCGGCTCCAGATCACCCGACGGCTTGGATTTCGTCTTGGTCTTGATCTTGGGGATGGCCGTAATGGATGGCGTGCCGCCGACATCTGTATCGTCCTTGCCTTCGCCACGGTTTAACGGTTCACCCGCGATCACCTTGCCGATTTCAGAACCTGTCAGCGTCTCGTATTCCAAAAGGCCCTGAGCCAGACGCTCAAGATCGTCGCGCTTTTCGGTCAGGATACGCTTGGCGGTCTCATACCCTTCGTCGACCAAGGCCTTGACCTTGTCATCGATGATTTTCTGAGTCGCCGCCGAATGGCTGGCCCCGCCACCATAGCTTCCCAGATAAGACTGCTGTTCGTTTGCATAGTCCACATACCCAAGCTCTTCGGCATAGCCGAATTGCGTGACCATGGCGCGCGCAATTTTTGACACCTGCTGAATGTCCGAGGCGGCACCAGAGGTCACGTATTCCTTGCCGAAGACCAGTTCCTCGGCAACGCGCCCGCCCATCGCCATGGCGATTTTGGAGGTATATTTGCGATAGCTGACGCTGAGTTGGTCACGCTCGGGCAGGGACAGGACAAGACCCAGTGCCCGGCCACGCGGGATAATCGTGGCTTTGTGGATCGGATCATGGTCGGGCACGTTCAGGCCGACGACGGCATGGCCCGCCTCATGATAGGCGGTCAACTTCTTCTCGTCCTCGGACATCACCATGGAGCGGCGTTCTGCCCCCATCATGACCTTGTCCTTGGCGTTCTCGAAATCTTCCATCACCACGAAACGGCGGCCATAGCGCGCAGCCATCAGGGCGGATTCGTTCACGAGGTTGGCAAGATCAGCACCGGAAAAACCCGGCGTGCCGCGCGCAATGATGCGCAGATCGACATCGGGGCCAAGCGGCACCTTGCGGGCGTGGACGCCCAAGATACGCTCTCGCCCCTTGATGTCAGGGTTGGGCACTTGAACCTGACGGTCAAACCGGCCCGGACGCAGCAGCGCGGGGTCCAGCACGTCGGGGCGGTTGGTTGCGGCCACGATGATGATGCCTTCGTTCGCCTCGAAACCGTCCATCTCGACCAGAAGCTGGTTCAATGTCTGTTCGCGTTCGTCATTGCCGCCGCCGTAACCTGCCCCACGGGAACGGCCCACGGCGTCGATTTCATCGATGAAGACAATGCAAGGCGCGTTCTTCTTGGCCTGTTCGAACATGTCGCGCACGCGGGACGCACCCACACCCACGAACATCTCAACAAAATCAGAACCGGAGATCGTGAAGAAGGGCACGCCGGCCTCACCTGCGATGGCGCGGGCCAGAAGCGTCTTACCGGTACCCGGCGGGCCCACCAGCAGCGCGCCCTTGGGGATCTTGCCGCCAAGCCGAGAGAATTTCTGCGGGTTGCGCAGGAATTCGACGATTTCCTCAAGCTCTTCCTTGGCCTCGTCAATGCCCGCGACATCGTCAAAGGTCACGCGCCCATGCTTTTCGGTAAGCAGCTTGGCTTTGGATTTGCCAAAGCCCATGGCGCCACCTTTGCCGCCGCCCTGCATCCGGTTCATGAAGAAGATCCAGATGCCGATGAGCACAAGCACCGGCAGCCACAGCGACAGGACCGACAGGAAGCCCGATTGCTCCTGCGCCCGCGCCTCGATCCGGACATCGCTTTCCAGAAGCAGATTGGTTGTTTCAGCATCGAAAGGCGCGATGGTGCCGAAAGTGCCGTCAGATGTGGTGAACTGCACATTTTCGCCATCAAGCGTTGCCGAGACAACGCTGCCATTCTGGACCTGCTGAACAAAGTCGGAATAAGCCACGGTGCGGGTGTTCACCTGCGTTTGTCCGCCGCTGAAAAGGTTGAACAGTGCCAAGATCAGCAAGAACAAGATGACCCAGAATGCGATATTTCGCGCGTTGCCCAAGCGAAGTCTCCTCAAAATTCTTTGACGGGGGAACGTCCACGCCCGTCACTTCCCTAAGATAGACATGGGGCGCTGAACTTCAATGTGAATCGCCCAATGCGGCGAAAGGGCCGCCCCTTGGGCAGAAGTCGACCGGCAGGGGAGCACCAAAGCCAAGCGCAGGGCACGCGACAAGCCGATCGCCATCAAACACGGCCGGCAAGCTGCGCGCGGCAATGAACGGCGACGCATCGGCGGGTTTGTCGGGGATCTGGGCCCATCCATCAGGGCCAAGCGCGCGCACAATCCATCCTTTTTTCCCATTGCCACAAAGGCGCCAGCGGCCATCCCAGATGCCCGGAACGCTGGCGTCGCTCCCAAGAGAGCCAAGCGCGGCATATTCCCGGAAAATCCGAAGATGCCCGCGCCCCACCGCGACCTGAGCGCCATGAAGTGTTCCGCCGCCGCCTGCAAGGGCACGGTCCAGCAACGCCTCCAACGGGGCTGACCGGGGGCGATATTCTGCCGATGCGACCCACTGAAGCGCCGCCGCCAGCAGGTGCAGCTGCGTTTCACGCTCGACCTTGGCAAAGCCATCGCGGTCGATAAGCAGATCGCCAAGGGGGGAAGTTCCGGCGCGGGCCTCGGACACGATGCGGCTGGCGACATCGGCCGCCCGTGCCACAAGCGCTTCACGTGCGCGCGCCATGCGCATGGCCGTGGCTGTCAGAACGGTGCGATCAATCCCAAGGGTTTCCAGCGCCTTGCGGATGCGGACCCGTTCGAAGCTTGGATCATCATTGCTGGGGTCGTCGATAAACGGGACCTTGAGCGTGCGGATATAGTGACGCAGATCGTCGCGTGTTTCCGTAAGCAGCGGGCGAACCAGCGTAAAGCCCATACCGCAGGCCAGAACGTCTGCAGCGCGGCGATCGGGCAACGGCGGGGCCTGCGTCGCGGTAACATCAGATAGGGGAAGCGGCGGGGGCGGACCCCGATGCGGCTGCACCACCCGCTTGGCAGCCATCGCGGCCAGACCCGAAACCCCCGAACCACGGGCCAGTCGCATCAAGAAGGTTTCGGCCACATCATCCGCGGTATGGGCCATCAACACGTGGTCAATACCAGCGCGCCAGCGATCAATCAGGGAAAGACGCGCGCGGCGGGCGGCATCCAAAAGGTTGCCTTGGCCGTCCCAGTGCCAGCGGAGCGTCGTGTGGGGGTGGCCAAGCGCGGCACATTCGGCTGCGACCATGGCTGCCTCGGTCGCGCTTTCAGACCGCAGGCCGTGGTCCACTGTCACGACCCAGAGGCGCGTGCCCATCACCCGCGCCCATTCATGGGAAAGCGCCAGCATCGCCATGCTGTCTCCGCCACCCGACACCGCCAGAGCGATATCAGGGGGAAACTCGGGCCCCAGAAGCTGCCCCATCTGCCCCGCAAAGCGGTCTTGCAGCGATGTCTTGTTCACGAACAGCCGAGGCGGGCCATCTCATTGCGCGCGTCGAACGTGGCGGGATCGCCGGGGTACCGGCTTTCGACCTCAGCCAACGTCAGGCAGGCCTCATCGCGCTGACCCAGATTACTTAGCGAGGTGCCAAGGCGGACCAGCGCCTGTGGTGCGCGTGGGGCGGTCGGGTCGCCGCTGAACGCATCCAGATAGGCACGGGCCGCACGGTTCCATGCACCTTGGGCCGCTTCGGCCTGTCCGCGCTGAAAATGCGCCTCGGTGCTGAGAGGGCCACCAGAATAGGTATTGGTGAAACTTTCGAACATCAGTGCCGCCTCGGCAAAGTTGCCCGCATCAAGCGCGGCCTGCGCGCGATCGAAATCAGCCTGTTCGCTGACGGCCAATGCAGGCCCGCCATTGGAAATGGGGGGAGCAAGTATTGTGGTTGCGCCACCGGTAACGGCGACCCCGCCTAGGTTGGGCGTCTCGCCCAAACTGCCGATATCGCAATCGGGCTCCAACTCACACAGGCGAAATTCCAGGTCGCCGACACGGTTGGTGCCATCCGTCACGACGCTGTTGATCCGCAGGTCCAGTGTTTCCGTCAGGCTGGTGAGGCGGCGCAATTCGGTTTCAAGGGCGTCCATGCGGGACAATGCATCGCCTGCCCCGCCGACCCCGGACGCACCACCTGTTGTGTTCATCTCGCCCCGGAGACGTTGCAGTTCCACGAACAAGATTGACAACTCCTGCCGGATGTCGGCCAGGGTCTGGGTTCTATCTTGCGCCGATACGGCAGGCGCCGAGATCATCAGCGCCGCCGCGACCATTACCGCCAGCCGCATCTGATCAGGCCCCGAGGCCGACAGAAATAACCGTGACCGCACGGCGGTTCTGGCTATAGCAGGTCTCGTCCGAGCAGATTTCCAGCGGGCGTTCCTTGCCATAGCTGATCGTGCGCAGGCGGTTCGCGGGCACACCTTGAGAAATCAGGTATTCCTGAACGGCTGCGGCCCGGCGCGCGCCAAGCGCAAGGTTGTATTCGCGTGTCCCCTGCTCGTCGGCATGGCCTTCGATAAGGGCTGCATACTCGGTGTTGGTCAGCAACCACTGCGCCTGACCGTTCAGAATGGTGCGACCTTCGGCAGACAACGTGGACTGGTCGACCGCGAACAACACCCGGTCACCGATCGTCTGGTTGAAATACGCCGGGCTGGAGGGATCCTGCGCACCTGCGCCGTTCAAACCACTTCCGTTCAGGTTGGTCGTGTTCCCCGCGCCAAGTCGGCCTTGGCCGCATGCGGCAAGACCCAGAACGGCGACCACAAGGGTGGCACGAGTGAAAATGCGAATTAGGCTGCTCATGAATTTCGTCCTGTTGAGTTGGGGCGTTTGGGTCAGGGTATCATCGGACCCCGCGCACCGCAATTCACACTGGCGCGGGGTCCGTAAAGGTCAGTTCTGCAAAGGCGACCACGACGGATCCGAGGCCATGCCGGGCGTTGCCACCCGTTGGAGGTTCCGCCCCGAGATATCGACCGAATAAAGTGCGGGCGCGCCATCGGCACCGGCAGTTTCGCGGGTGAACATGATGACACGGCCGTTGGGGGCCCAAGACGGACCTTCGTCAAGGAAAGACGCGGTTAGCAGGCGTTCCTCGGACCCGTCGGTGCGCATGACGCCAATATGGAACCGGCCTTCGTTCTGGTTTGTAAAGGCGATCAGATCGCCCCGCGGGGACCAAACGGGCGTGCCATAACGGCCTGTGCCGGAGCTGATGCGCCGCGCGTCACCGCCGTTGGCGGACATGACATAGATCTGTTGGGTTCCGGACCGGTCCGATTCAAACACTACCTGCGTGCCGTCGGGGGAGAAGCTGGGCGCGGTTTCGATGGAGGGAGCCTGCGTCAACTGGGTCCGAAGGCCCGAACCAAGGTCGAGCATGAAGATATCGGTATTTCCGCCCTGCTCTTCCGAAAACACTACCCGGCCCCCATCCGGCGACCAACGCGGTGCAAAGGTCATGTTGCCTGCGACAAACGTCTCCAGCGGGCGACGGGAAACGGTGGCCACATCCATCAGGTAGACGCGTGGTTCGCCGGATTCGTAGCTGGTGTAGAGAAGGCGACTGCCATCGGGCGAAAATCGCGGGGCCAGCACAAGGGCGCGGCTATCGGTCAGATACTGCACGTTCGCGCCATCATAATCCATGATAGCCAACCGCTTGAGCCGCGCGTTCTTTGGACCACTTTCCGAAATGAAAGCCACGCGTGTATCGAAATATCCGGTTTCGCCGGTCAACCGTTCATAGACCTGATCGGCCACATTATGTGCCATGCGCCGCCAGCTATCGGGAGAGCCGACAAATTGCAGCCCTTCGCCCAGCGGCTGTTGCGAAAACACGTCGAACAGGCGGAAGCGGACAATCAACTGACCATTGGCGCTTTGTTCCACCGATCCAGTGATCAGGGCCTGCGCATTGATCGCCTGCCAATCGTTGAACTGCACCGGGCTGGAGAAGTTCGTAATGGTTGAGATATGCGCGGTTGAAGGGATTTCCCGGAACAGGCCGGTGCCCCGCAGATCAGCAGCGATAACGCGGGTGATATC
>Ga0075467_10003349_pt1 | contig 12351 bp, 29 predicted proteins | sample DEB08_DNA_9_FD_75067 | JGI IMG/M metagenome (GOLD analysis project Ga0075467, IMG submission 75067) | Aqueous microbial communities from the Delaware River and Bay under freshwater to marine salinity gradient to study organic matter... | ecosystem: Environmental > Aquatic > Marine > Coastal ...
ATCGAACGCCACCCTCTTAGCTTGAGAGTATGTAGGCGCTATATACCCTATGCGGGGTCTATCTAGCTTGCACTCTATCGCAACCCTGATAGCCTCGTTTATCGCCGCAACAGTCTTTCCAAAGCGACGGTGAGCAACCACAACAACAAAGCGATAGTTATCCACGGCATCGTGAATGGCCATTTGTGCTTCTCGTGGGTCGTACTCTATAACTATTTGCTTAACCATGACACCGCTATCTTAACGTCACCACCCTCTGCACCCGTTACCTCTGTCCTAGCAAGTTTGGGTATGTGGTACTCCGCCATCTTCTGCATAATGTCTAATGCTTTGTCTGGCGCTGGCTTTACACCTAGCTCTGCGTCGCCGTAAGCAACCAACTGTAGCCACTCATCCATCTTGTCCGCATTGCGCTCTAGAAGGGTCGCTATAGCCTCTCTAACAGTCGCTGTGGACTTGTTAGGTATGCCTTTGGGTCTACCCTTACCTGCGTTTGGTGGCGCTCGGCGCTCAGTAGTCTTTCCTAGTTTACTGCTCATATCCGACTCCTATTGGGTCATCGGGGTTGATAGTTATTATCAATAATACTATTTTGTGGATGTGATACCCTTTAAAGAAAGGAGAACACAATGTTAATAAGTATACGCTTCGTTGGTAACGACACTCAAATTGAACTTGATGACGACATACTAAAATTATCTCAGGACGAGTATTACGCTGTGTTACAAGATGCAGTTACTTCACTACAGTCTTTGCAAGCCAGTCAGTACTTACCTGAAACTTGACATATATTTTTGCAGGTTTGTCAGAAACTCATCATCAATTAATTCAGACACCCCCTTCTTACGCTTTTCTAGTGCGCCTAAAGTGTTGGTTCTTAAATCGCCAAGTTTACCGGCCATTTGACCAGATATTTCTGCAAACCGTTTAGGCAGCAATACCTCTGTGGGGATGTTCTGGCCAAGTGTGCCTAGGTAGCGCCCTGTGAAGTCAGTGTTGTAGCTTGGGTTCTGTGACGGACTTAATCTCATCCCTTCTGGTGACCCTTGAATAATAGTGTTACCTACAAATCCTTTTGGTACGCCACGCAAGTTAGGGTCGGTAATTGAGTTAACAATGTCTTCAGCGTTAAACCCAAACTTTTCTTGGTTACCCTTTAAGTACATCTTTTCAACAAACATCTTTCTTAGTTCACCAGCCGTGGTATCTAACCCATCACCACTGAACAATTGTTGACGGCCAGACTCGGTGTCTATACCTTTAAAATTCTTAAACGGAAATGTCTTTACACCCTTTTTGTATATTGGTGCGTTCTTAACCATAGTGTTTAATTCTTTCAGTGCCGCCTTTGTTGGTTTTGCCTGGTCAATTACGTCTAGCAATATGTTGGTAGGCATAACAGAAAAGTTCTCTGCCATTGCACCCATTGTGGCCGGCAAATGCAAAATGCCGCCAGTGCCACCAGCCGCTAGGTTTTCCTTGATGGCTTGAATTTCCCTGTCTTTTATGCGTTTTGCAATTGACTGGCCACTAGCACCAGCAATACCCTGTTGTTGGTGAATAAGGTCTCTAGCGTAATCTTGACCACCGTGTGTAATTTGCTGAGATGGCAGGCTTACGTCCGAAACAGACTTTACCGATACATTACGGCTGGTGCTATCCCAAGGCATAATCATTAAGCTAGAACCCAGATAGTCCTCCAGGTTTACTGGTCGTTGATCAGCAAGGCCGCCTAAGAACTCAGTCTCAAACCTAGTCCCTACATTGGGGTTTGGTTTTGTAGGCGTGTTAAATAAGAACGAACCAAGGTCTTTTCCACCCTTTGGTGTTGGCGCTGCCTTAGATGCTAACAACCCACCGCCCATCATATTTAATGCCATGTTAGGCGCATCAGCCTCATCTAGCCCACCAAGTAATGCTCTATTTGGTGCAGTAAAGGCATTAACAGCTTCAGCCAGTAAACCTGGTAGAGCATATTCACGCTCGTTATACACCGAGCCTTCCATCGTGTCTTTGAGTGGCAAAAATGTATAACGGCCTTCCATATCTAATGGCCGATTATAAAAACTTTGTGGCGTATCTATGTCACTGTAAACGGTTTGCTGGCCAGAGCCAAACAGCTTTGCAAGCAATTCTTCCATTTACGCCACCCTTACTTGTATACACACGCCGACCACCGTGGCCCCTGCGTCCTCTAGTTCTTTTGTGGCACTTACGACTGTCTTTTCACAATCGCTTTGTGACCACATACCATCCCCAACCATAAAATCACAGCTACTCAGACACACAAAAAGTATCGGTAGCCAGATCATAGTCGTTACCTTTTCTTAGCAGTTTTAGCGGCAGCCTTGAAAGCCTTAGCTGTGGGCGCACCCTTTGTGCCTGGCTTTCTCATACGTTCGCCAGAGCCAGCCTTAATTCGTTCCTTCTTGGCTGCGATATTGGCATACAAACCTTTTGGCATATCAACACTTCCAACGTTTGAGAGCCGCCTTAGCACGCTCACCATCTTTTGCCTTGGCCGCTACAGCACCCATTCTGGCACAAAATGACTTCTTGCGCCCCTTGTCTGCCTCGGTCTTTGGGTTTGGCGCTGGAGGCTTTAGATTGCTTCCAGTCTCTCGATTGATTTTAGCTCTACCCTTAGCGGTCAGCCCTGCCCCACGCTTGGTACTGAGCTTCTCGCCTCGACCAACCGATAGAGACGTAGGCATTACTTATAGCCCTTCTTTTCTTTCATCTTCTTGCCGTATGCAGGAGCCTTCTCTTTGCCCTTGCCAGCCGATTTCATGGCCGCCATCACACGTTTTGCAGTGTCTGTGGCTTTTTTGCCTGAACCCATCATAATTTTCACCTGTATTTAGAAAGTAAAATCCCCTCCGGAGAGGGGACGGGTCACTCAAACCAAGGAGTGAAGTAGGCGAACTACTCCACCCCCAGAATAGCAAATCTTATTTTTTTTTGCAAGCATTACTGTAATCCCAGTTTATGCACAAAAATAGTATTTTAGTACGGGTTCCCATGCGGCAGGGTGCTTAAAGCATTTCCTACATCTTGTTTTGCATGGTAGCCAACACCATACCCCGTCTATCAATACTATAGTAAATAAAGCTATTAGTAGTATTAGTAGTTAGTAGTGAGATTCCTTTTTGGTGGACGAACCTAGCCTTACCTAGATTCGCCTTCAACCGTTTCCTTTTCGGAGCCACGGAACCCGTCAGCCGTTCGGTGTTGGGCGCTAACTTCGCCACCCTTGTCGCTGTCTCACACCTAACCCCACAGTAGCGACTATCCCCAGACCCTGCCGTCTATTAACCCGACGATCTGGCGGTTGCAAGGCGCAAAAAAATCACTAAACTCTGCGCCCTGGTGAGAGACCCCTTTCGGGCAAGACACAGACTTTAATGATCTCATGCCTCTCACAGCAACATACAAATTGTATCAGATAAAAATAATTCACAAACATAGGGTTTGTCCCTATGTACTAGTGTGTTGCATTGTCCTACACTTTGTTTATGCAGTACGGTTTACCAGATTTAACAGGAAACGCCACGCTGAGATTTAAACGCAAGGGCGAAACGGGTGTTACGGCATCTAAACAAGTTAAGCGTTCTACCGTACTGCATACATTAATTAACAAACAACCAAGGAGATAGAAATGACCGACTTTGATAAAGCACTTAAGACACTGCCACAGAGCGCTGGATTTGATGCGCTTGCACATAAGACCGTAGAGGATTTGTGCTGGATTTGTTTGCATGAGCTGGATTTGGTGGCTGAGCGTGAGTACTGGCTTCCACTGGCTGAGCGCAAGCGCTTGCTCAAGTTTATTGAAAAGCATGGTCATTACGTTGACGATGCACGACGTGTGTACCAGCAATCGTTAAGCGTTACCCCTGACGATTGTTACATCAACGATTAGTCACACCAAAACGGGGGCGAAAGCCCCAACCAAGGAGATCAAAATGAAAACAAATTTCCCCATCCGCCACTGGTTTTACGATAACCAGATCGAACCCATGTCCGAGATAGAGGACGTGGAGGAGGCTATCGTTACCCGCCAGATAGACAAAGACCTGATCTCAAACTGGGACTGGATTAGCGAGATTATGACGGACGATGCACCAGGTGACATTGTTGAGTACATCTTAAAAAACAAGACCAACCCTGCAATCGCTCCCTTGTACGCAATCGTGCGTGAGCAGATTTCAAGCATACTGGACAAAGAATGAAAACAACCACCCTCACCCTACGCATTACACCAGAGCTAAAAGACCAGCTAGAGAAAGCAGCCGACAAGGACTTTCGCACGATGTCTAGCCAAGCTATTTTTTACATCATACAAGGCGTATCACAGAAATCTCATTCATCGCTAAACCGTGAAAGCATGGCCATACCAGATGGTGTGTCTGAGCAAACGTGGGCAGACTTTAAAAAACTCCGTGCCGCCAAGAAAGCACCAGTTACCGAGCGGGCAATCGACGGTATCAACAAAGAGGCGATGAAGGCTGGTGTGACACTAGAGACAGCCCTGCAAGAGTGTTGCGCCCGTGGCTGGACTGGGTTCAAGGCTGAGTGGATGCAGAGTAACAAAGACCAGATGTCAGCGTTCCTAAAGCCTAGCTCGACTACCACTTATTTGGAGATGTGAGATGGAGTTAGATTTGCTTGCAAAAGCTGTATTTACTGGCGGGGTCTTAATGGAAGGAGTTAAGCCGGACAAGATCGACAAACATGGCCCAGCATGGGCTACAGACAAAGTTATAACGCAAGTTGCAAACGAGATTAACTCACCAACAGGATTTTTTTTAAAAAGGATTTCAAAAACCATGCAAATTGATTACGACAACGCAAGCAATATCACAAACGAAGCAAACCAAATGTTTCAAAAAACCTTATCAGAACTTTTGAAAACAACAGATAATCTCCAAGCATCAACAAAAAAAGTTTCCGGTAGCGTTAGAAAAGCAGCAGATGAGCTTGGCAGAGGTCTTATAAAAGTGCAACAGCAAGCTGACTTTAACAATCTTGAGAGATACGTTTTGTTGCTTGAAAGAGCCGCAATTGCAATGTCTGCATTGGCGGAGCTAGAAAAGACAGGAAAGTTGGGAAAAATAGCTGCCGCAATTAAGTAAACATGAAAGCACAATGATATATACGAATTTTTTATTACGGGGAGATGGCGATGATACCGATAGAGTGGGTCGATAAGTTGTTTCACAGGTTTGCGATTGTATATGGGGTTTATATTGCCAAACAGTATTCAGGTTTAGACCCAATTGAAGTTAAGACCGAGTGGGCAAGGTGTCTGGGAGGCTTTAAAGACCGTCCAGAGGCGATTAAGTTCGCACTAGAACACTTGCCCTCAGACCGTTGCCCAACGATGCTCCAGTTCAGGGATATGTGCCGCCAAGCACCATTGACTGCGGTAGTCGCATTACCAGAACCAAAGGCAGATGAAGCTGTGGTGCATAAAGAGATCAAAAAGATGGTTACGGAAGCGTTTACGAATCGTGACCCTAAACTGTGGGCTAAGAAGCTAAAGCAACGCCATGTGGCTGGTGACGCATTATCGCTGTTGCAGATCAAGGCATACCGTGAGGCGTTGAATGAGACACAACAATAAGAGCTTTAATCAACGGTTGCACGACGAAAACGACAAACCAGCCAAAGACGCTGTTAAAAGGTTTCTGAAACAATCTAGTAGTTTTGACGTTCTTGAAGGCGATCAATATGGGGTAGACCTTTTGTTGCATGACCAAGTTAAGGTTATCGCAACAATTGAGGTCGAACGCAGACAATGGCAGAAAGAATGCCCATTTGACACAATCCGTGTTCCAGAACGCAAAGGAAAGTTTTTTGGCGCTAATTGTTTCCTGTTTTCTGTAAGCCAAGACTGCACAATTGCTTTATGGTGCAGGGGATCACAAATACGGAAGTGTGAGATTGTATTGGTTGACAACAGGCTTATGGGTAACGAGCCGTTTTTTAACGTACCTAAACAGTATTGGACAAGGGTTGTTTTATGACACCATCTCAACGTACGACTAAGCACTTGCGGGAACAGGGCTACCTGGTGGCCACGGTAGAACATTACAACTCGTTCACAAGACGTAAGCACGACCTGTTTGGCTGCATAGATTTATTGGCCATTGGTAACGGTGAAACCTTGGCCATCCAAGTAACCAGTCGCTCCAATATGTCAGCCAGAATAAAGAAGATACAAGACAACCTAGCCCTACCTGAGATGCTCCGTAGCAAGTGGCGAATACTTGTGCATGGGTGGGACAAAGGTACTAATGGTAGGTATCGCTTAAAGGAGTTTGAATTTTGAATCCGTTCACAATCATAGAACCAACGGTCATCAGCTTTAGCGGAGGCAGAACCAGTGCCTATATGCTGTGGAGGGTATTAGAGGCAAATGGCGGGAAGCTGCCTGATGAGGCGATTGTTTGTTTTGCCAATACTGGGAAAGAAGAAGAAGCAACTTTGAGGTTTGTTAGGGACTGCCAAGTTAACTGGAATGTTCCTATTGTGTGGCTTGAGTATCAAACCGAAAAACCAGACTTTAGGGTAGTGAACTTTGTGACAGCCAGTAGGAATGGTGAACCGTTTGAAAACCTAATACTTAAGCGCAAATACCTGCCAAACCCAGTGACGAGGTTTTGTACTTCTGAATTGAAAATTAGAACTATTCATAAGTACGTCAAAAGCCTGGGCTGGAAACATAACGAAACCATGGATTGGGTTGGTATTCGTGCAGACGAACAAAGACGAGCCGCAAAGATAGATAGAGACAGAACGCCGCTTGTTGCCGCTGGCATAACAAAAGAGGATGTAGGACACTTTTGGCGTAATCAATCGTTTGATTTAGGCTTGCCAAACATGAATGGCGTAACAATGCACGGCAACTGCGACCTTTGTTATTTAAAAGGCAGCAAGCAAACACAAAGTTTGATTGAAGAAAAGCCAGAACGTGCTTTGTGGTGGGCAAAGATGGAAACGCTAGTGCAAACCAAAGAGCGTACTTTTGGGGATGGCGATAGATTTAGAAAAGACCGTCCAAGCTACCAACAAATGCACGATTACGCTAAATCTCAAAAAACATTAGATATGTTTGATGACGAAACAATTCCATGTTTTTGTGGAGACTAAGGGAAATCCCTAATACACAAGTGTGTTACTTATGCCTACACTAGAATCACTAACCAAGGAGAACCAAATGTACGACAACACTATATACGCCCTCGGCGCTTCTGTAATCGTCGCCATCGTTACCTTCGTTGCTATGGGATGGATCGTATTATGAACATCGACAACATCTGCAAAGTAATGTCAGAAATGGCAAAGTCCAATGGCTTTCCTGCCGATGATCGCCAATGGTGGGTAGAACACTTTTGCGACCCAGTTCTAGTGGAGCGCATGATCGTCCACATTGCACAGTGCTACGACTCGCCAGACGAGGATATGTGCAAGTTGCTAGACATGGTTGAAGGTCACATCCAAAGAATCAAGGAGCCAGCATGAAGTTAATTGCATCAGCCTTTGTTAAGGCACAACAGGAATTTGGCCCTGCACTAAAGTCAGCCACAAATCCTCACTTCCGTAGTAAGTACGCAGACCTATCTGCTTGCGTAGAGGCGGTGATTGACGCACTGAATAACCACGGCATCGCTCTTATGCAGAACTGTAGCGAGTCAGAGTCTGGTGTAATTGTAGAGACAATGTTTATACATGAGTCAGGCGAGACATTATGCAACGGCAAGCTACACGTTCCTGCAAGCAAACAAGACCCACAAGGCTACGGTTCTGCACTAACCTACGCTAGACGCTACAGCCTGATGGCGGCCTGTGGAATTGCACCAGAAGATGACGATGGTAATGCGGCATCCAGAAAGTCTCCACAAGACGTTTCTGTGGCGGTCAAGGGTGTTATGTCAGCCGAGTCCTTAGATGCGCTTAAAGCCCAGTTTACAGCCGCCTACGTTATGTTTAAGAACGACAAGGAAGCACTAGCCAAAATCAATGCGGCTAAGGACGTTAGAAAGAAAGAGTTGACCGATGTTTGAGCAAGGATCGGTTGAATGGTTTGCCGCCAGAGCAGGGAAGGTGACAGCTTCCCGTGTCGCAGATGTGCTGTCCAAAGTAAAGGACGGAGAGTCTGCTGGTCGCAAGAACTACAAGGCTGATCTGGTAGTCGAGCGCCTGACAGGTCAAAAGACATCGGGTTTTAGTAGTCCCGCAATGGCATGGGGAGTAGATACAGAGCCGCAAGCAAGAGCCGCATACGAGTTTAGGACGGGTGACTTTGTAGATCAAGTAGCGTTTGTAGATCACCCCACAATTAAAAACTTTGGGTGTTCACCAGACGGGCTGGTGGGCGAGGACGGTCTTATTGAAATTAAATGCCCCAACTCGGCTACACACTTAGAGTACTTAGAGTCAGACACCCCGCCCAAGAAGTACTTTATACAGATGCAAGCTCAGATGGCCATCACAGGCAGAAAGTGGTGTGACTTTGTTTCGTTTGACCCCAGACTACCCGACGGTCTTGAATTGTTAATTATTAGGGTAAACCACGATGACAAATACATCAAGATCATGGAAGATGAAGTAAGTAAATTTTTACAAGAAGTTGACAATAAAGTCGAATCGTTATCAAAAAGGAATGATAAATGAGCGTTAAATTTGAAGTTATCGCAAGCACCGGAACCTACAAGAATAAGCAGGGAGAGGAAAAGAAGCGTTGGCTAAAGTGTGGCGTTGTTATGGAAACCAAAAACGGCGGTTTGGCCATGAAGCTAGAGGCAGTCCCAGTTGGTTCAGATGGCTGGTTTACATTAACCGAGCCAAAAGAATACGAGCCTAAAGGTAGACCTGCTTCCTCGGCAGTAGCTGATATACCAGACGACTTGCCTTTTTAAATGGAAGCGAACGAAACCCAAATTGCTGGACAGCATTACCGTGCCAGTATGCAAACGTGGGATTACATCCTAGCGCATAACTTGGGTTTTCTGGAGGGTAATGTCATTAAGTACGTTACCCGCTACAGAAAGAAGGATGGCATCCAAGACTTACTAAAAGCCAAGCATTATCTGGACAAACTAATAGAGGTTGAAAATGAGCGACTACGCAGAGCATCTAACCAAAATGACCAAGATCAACAAACAGCTACGGACAGCACTGTTGAACCAAAAGATAGACATAGCCAACGAGTTAGCGATGATGCTGCTTGCCGAGAGCAGGCTGTTGTTGCACTGCGTAAGCGAACTGAAGCGGGATATGGACAGCCGACTGACATCGGTGGAATAACCTAATGGATCACATATCCTCGTATCACAAACTGGTCAGTGCGGTAATAGCACTTGCCGTAACAGACACAACCAAAAAGTACGACAGGAACCTAGATAACGACGCTAAGACAGCTTTGGTGTTTTTGTTCGGGAATAACGTTAACCCTTGGCTAGAGTTGATAGACATAAACCCATCGCACTTTAAGCGAAAGCTAATGGATTCTATGCACTCAAGTGGTGGTCAGTTTAGCGATGAGGAGAAACGAAAGTTCCGTATGAACTACAAAATGTGGAACCAAAATAAGGCGCAAGCGTTGATGAAGTATGCCCGTTATGAAGGTGTTTCCAAATGCAAAGAGTAATACTGCCCCTCACCGCAGACAGGTCTCGTGTCATAGAAATAATAACACGAGCGCCTGATGGCTATGTAGTAGAGATTAGGCAGCCCTCTAGGACGCTTGAACAAAATGCCCTGTACTGGACGCAAGTGCATGAATGTGCTGAGAGAGTCACCATTGAAGGCAAGCGTTTTACACCACAAGTGTGGCACGTTTACTTCAAGCAACGGTTTTTACCAGGACGAATCATTGAACTACCGAACGGCCAGATCATGGAACAAGACCCCACAACCACCAAGTTAACCAATGAAGAATTTTCCCTGTTTATTGAGGAAGTTCTACAATTTAAGGCAAATCACTCATGAAAAAGATCATCGTAGCTGTTTACCTAGCCTTATTTAGCACCGTAGCCTTTGCAGGTTGTACGTCACAAATGATTAGAATTGATGGCAAAACAACCGTATGCACCACCTGCTGTGCTGGTAGCGTATGTAACACAGTGTGCAACTAATGAATACAAAAGAACTTATCTACAAGTTAATCGAGCATCATAAGCAGGTAAAGGTTGCTACTATTACAAAAGAGCTTGATTCGTCGTTGCCAAGAATTTCGTATCATTTAAAAAACCTAAAGTTTGAAGGCCGTATACATATCTGTGATTGGAGGCATGATAAAACAGGCACACCAAGAGCATTTTGGACGATTGGACAGAATACTGACGCTCCAAGACCTAAAGCAAAACCGACAAGACACAAAAAGTCTAATGTTTCTAGTATTATTAAAATACAACCGGATCAGGCAGCGTCATGGCTAATACAGCAACCCTACCCTGTGGTGCGCAAGTTGATACATCATCGGAGGAGTGGAGAGCTTGGTGCGAAGCCAAGCACGTTGCCCAAATTAAAACCAAAGACGGACGTTCAGCCTACATCGAGCGAGTTAAAAAACGCAGAGGCGAAGAAGCCGCAACTGCCCTACGGAAAGGTGTCCTTAGTGCGTGGAAACTATAGAAGCCCTAAGCTACTAAAATACGCTCAAGAAGCAACCGAGTGTATGCACTGCGGGAAATACAACGATGGGTCTGTTGTTGCCGCCCACTCTAATCAACTTAGGGATGGCAAGGGTAAGAGCCTGAAGGCGCACGACTTCCGTATTGCCTATCTGTGTGGCCAGTGCCACCACGAGCTAGATCAAGGCAAGGATATGTCAAAGGCAGAGCGTGTTGAGATGTGGGAAGAAGCACATCGTAAGACAATCGAGTGGCTGTTTTACACTGGGAAAATTGTATGTCGTTAAGAGACCGGATTGTTAACTGGGCGTTTGCGATCCAAGGTAGTACTGGCCCTGAACCGCCGACAACCTGTGCGAGCGCCGAACGATACTACATACCAGAAACTGGGTCAGTCTGGGACGAGGATGAGCCTACAGCCATACAGCCAGATTTGAGAGATGCGGAGATAGTAGAAAGAGAGGTTTGTTCACTAAACGCAGCATTAAGAACCGTCATTAAAGCGAAGTACATATCATACCCATACGAGAACGATTACTATTGCGCTCATCGTGTGAGGATGTCACCCAAGAAGTTTAAGGAGAGATTAGATGAAGCACACAGAAAACTTAGCACAAAACTTGGCGAATGAATTTATCTACACTAAGGCTGGCACTTGTATCACAACGAAGTGGCGACAGCTAGGATGGATACCTGCTAGTGAAGACCCTGAGATACAAGTTAAGTGGGCAACTTATCAGGGGCTACCCAACAGGTCAATTGCAGATAGCGTGGTACACATCTAGGAACCTAGCGCCCGATTCTAAGGTCTCTGGCGTGTCTTTGGTGGAGTAGGTAGGCAAGTCTCTAGCCAGTTCCCTACAAATCGTCCGAGATGTCTCTAATTGATTTGTAGCGCCGCAAGCGCTCAATAGCAGGCATATTGTCACCGTCAGCCCTACGCACCCGATCAGCCGCATCTTCTATCTCCCTAGACTTCTTTAAGTTAGCACGTTCCTGCCTCATTTGAGTATCTAGTGCGCCTGAGTGCCTACCGTACATATAAATGCCCCATAGACCCATTAATGCGCCCGTAAAAACAATAATGTAGCCTTTAAACTTTAACCAGATTGCCATTCCCCACTCCTCATTTGCTCTGCCATCTCAGTTGCACGGTTCGGTGTTTGCTTTGCCCATAGTGACTTCAGCATACCGTCAGCAGCACCATCGTAGTCGCCCATCTCAACTAAGCCAAGGGTTTTCTTAAACTTCATTAGCCCAGTGATACCCATCTGGAACGCCATGTTCATCAGCACCGCTTGCCTTGGTATACTCAAGCTATCAAAAAAAGGTATGTTTCTGTGTAGCACGCTTAAGACAGCAGATACATCGTTCTGCAATAGATACTCGGCTTCGCCCTCAGAAATGCCACCGTGCTTGGCTTTGTCAATCAATCGACCATAGCCAATGGTTAGATAGCCAAGTGAATCCTTGTAGGCGTTTAAGACTAGCCCCTCATGACGCTTGATCTGCGCTACGCCCTTGGTCATCAAGTCGTGATTGTTTGATGACACGGGCAACTGGGCTTGCGAGGATACAGAGGATTCCGATGACTTTGAAGATGGTGTCTGGGACTTGTCCTGTGATTTCAGAAGGGAGAGTATTGATGACAGTAGCGACATGAGCAGGGAATACCTCTAGAAAAGTTAATAAAACACCGCCTAAGATAGAG
>Ga0075467_10003353_pt1 | contig 12346 bp, 4 predicted proteins | sample DEB08_DNA_9_FD_75067 | JGI IMG/M metagenome (GOLD analysis project Ga0075467, IMG submission 75067) | Aqueous microbial communities from the Delaware River and Bay under freshwater to marine salinity gradient to study organic matter... | ecosystem: Environmental > Aquatic > Marine > Coastal ...
GCAGTCGGAATAAAAGATTTCATTACTTGTATCGGAGGAAGAACAACGCAACATCATTGTTTTGCATTCATTTTTTGTTATATGAGACAATTACTTCAACACGTGAAGTCTGAAAAACTTCGCGAATATTTAGATTTCATGGTTACTACAAGTTTGGATTTCTGCACGAATAAGATAGTCAAGAAAATTTACAATACAAAAAGGATAAATAAACGATTCCATTCAACGTCTTTGACCGAAAATACTAAGAAACAAGTACATAAACGACGACATGACAAAAAGTCACGAGTCAACACTGATAAACATCAAAATGAAGCAACAGAAAGAAGAAAAAAATTCAAAGAGGAAAGAGCTCTGTATTTTGATATTATTGAATCGAAATCTTTCAAAGAGGATTTTTGCAGTGAATGTATTGATGAAATTATTAAACAAATGGATCGTATCAGCGAATATAAATATTTCTGCGAATTTCAACTCACAAGTCAAGCTGGACATATGGATTTTTCGTTATCATCGTTAGAAAGAGATTACAAACGTTACTTTGAGTTGAAATGCTCTAATTTGGAAGATGTACCGGATAGATTGAACGTTGACTCTCTTACCTCTAACAATGACCCAGCAGAAGTGATATTGGATAGTTCGTCGACAAACTGTAACGATAATAATGATGGTCATCATAGGATTGAGCAATTACAAAATGAACATTCTAGCGGAATAGAAATTGGTACAATAATGAAAGAATACAATACGTCAAGAACAGAGGAAACCAACAACATTATTAACTTTGATCATAATGGCATATTTATAGTGGGAATAGGATTTTTAAACTATGGGAGACAAGAATTGAACGAGATGGCAAAAGATAATCACTGGTTAGAAGTAAATGATGTAATGGTTGCTTTTAATTTAATTGGCCGACAGAAACATAATGTCCACTGTCACAATGATGTAATCATTTTTGATAAATCAGATGATGAAAAAGGAGAATGTCTCAATTTGCTTGACGTTGAAAAAAATATTTTCGCAGCGTGTATCTGTGAGAAAATAAATAAAGGAAGAAAATGCAGGGCAAAAGATAATGAAGATTTATTTCATTTTATGTTTGTCGTTCTCTACAGAGAAAAAAAACAGGTAATAATTCTTGAGTCATGCTCTCCAAATGAGAAAGTATCATCAAAGTTTAAAAAATTTTTACGATTGCTTATAGGAAAACTTGGTTGGGGAGAAAATAAAAACATAAGTCTAAAAGATAACAACGAAAATGTGGCTACGCGAAATAACCGATGGAGTAATTGGTTCTATCATCATGAAAAAGTTATTGTCGAAGATCCGAATAAAGAACCCATATGTGGACCTGTGGTTGTAGCAGGTGTTCATTTTACCCATGATTTACACGATGATTGGTCAACATTTGGATCAAAATATAACAGACATAATGTGAGGAAAATGTTCACCCAAGACATATTCCCCGTAGAACTTGTTAAGTTCTTTTTACGGTTGAAAAAAGAAGAAGCTCCTGATGTTACAGAAGAAGATTTCAATATAACCATGAAAAGGAGTATTGATTGTCTAACAAATTTCGAGTGCTTAAACGATGATGATGTTGATGCTTTACGTAGAATTAGAGAAAAAACAACAAAAGTTTCAAAAGAGGACTCAATAAATCTTTTGATATACAACGAAAATGATTCAGTAGTTAGCGATGATGATAGTCAAGTTTGCGAACAAAATATTGAAGATGAACTTAGTGAAGGAAGGAAGAAAAACGATGGACCAGATGATAAACCAAATAAGTCTACGGAAGAAAGCGGAGGAGACATCTGCTGCATCTGCCAGGAGATTGTACCAGACAACAAACACGCAATATTACAACAAAAGAAAGATCAAACATTTGTAAACGCATGCCCCCATGTATATCATCTTTCTTGCTCCACAAAATTGAATGCATCAAAAGTTGAAAATGGTGGACGGAAAGAATGTTGCTGTTGTAAGCAACCATTTACTCACATTAAAATTGTTGACAAAAATAGTTCAAGAGTTAGTATATTTGAAGATTTTGAGAAATCTACATGCCGTAAATGCAGGGGTGACTTTAAAAATGATAGTGACATATGTCGGCTGATCGTGAAGAATTGTACGCAAAGTGAAAACGTGAACTGCTGTGATGCAAAATATCATTTTCATTGCATATCAAAGATTAAAGAAGAAACAAGGACAAAAGAGTCTTTAAAATGTATGGAATGCAAAAAAGATTTTGGACTTGTTTCAAAGCTGAACCCAAATACAAACAACATGAGAGTCACTGAAATATTTCGTAACGAATGGAAAGATATCGAAAATTTTTCTAAGGTAAATAGAGGAGAAGGACAGATAATAATCTATATCAAGAACAATTGTTTGAGAATAAAAGGACTAAATTTGAGTATTCAATCAATGTTCGAATACATAAAGATTGAAACAAACAAAAATGATCTTTTAGATATAGAGAAAGAAATTCCATATAACAAAGAAGAACTAGCTGAACGAAAAAGAGGAATAAGAGTAACAACGAAAAAAATGATGCATGAATTTGAAGATAAAAAAAAAATTGATGAAAGCAACGGCAAATTTTTTGACGACGATGAGGAGGATCTACCAGAATATCCTGACTACCTAAAGGTTCAAAAAGGAGATTTGAGACAACTACTGAATTTTATAGTTAAGTTACATATTGTTGATTTAGGCGCAAGATTTAAGAACAGAGGAATTCCTTGCTTTTGTCCTTTTCATGAAAGATTCAAGGATCTCTTGAGGGAACAAAAATGCTACGAATTATTTGAAAAATTGGAATGCAAGTGTACGCGTAATGATAACAGAAAAGGTATATACCCAACTAAAGATGACCTTAGAGATCATTGCCTACATAGTGATGATTTTTTCCATCGATGCTTAGGATATTTTTTGATCTATTTGTATGATCCTAAACCACAACCAATAAGAGTTCCGTATGATACCAAAAATAAAGAAACTGAGTCAGATAATGATAACAACGGAGAAGGTGTCGCAAGGATGCCCAATGACACAAATAGGTAAGAGCTCAAAAAGGTTTATGAATATACATATAAAATTACATAATACGAAAAGTTTTTCTAATATCTGATATATGTTTTGTGTTTGTTTTATCTAGAAATATTGAAATGATGAATAACAATTTGATAAAAAGATCAACATATGGAAATAGAAATGATTTAAAACTATTGGTAAATAGTCTTCCGGAACCTTTTTCTTGTTTGGACATTAAACCAGATCAATCATCATCTGGAAAATGCTGGATATTTCATGTTGACCTTGATGGTTTTATGTTGGGATTTTTATTCCCGGGTGGTTTACGACTTTACGGGTTAAAAAATTCACCACAATATGGTGGTTCTTTTTTTATTGAGTGTAGAAACGTACAAAAAATCAAGATAGGATATTTATCCGCAATGATTCATGATTCAAATGATGTTGGTTTCCATAGAGGAGAGTTAACACTTACGAATAATATATCGTATTGTTCAAAAACAAATCAATTTTTCATGCACCATCACAAGTTGAAAGTAGGAGTGTCGTACAATAGAAGACTTACGAAAAACATCACTAAAGGTACTTTTGTCCGTCACTTTTCAATGTGGAATAAAGATTCGCTTAATTTAGTTCGGTTTGTCTATCTAAACGAATTATTCGTAGATTCAGATAATAAAGATAAAAACCGTCCTGTTCAATCCAGTTTGAAAGAGCCAGATACTTGGTGTCAAGAGTTTATTGACAACAGAGATCAAACATGTCATGTACAAATACAATCATTCCGATGGAGATGCAGACCTGCTATAACTAGAAACAACAGAAAAACTATAGGATTCAAAAATTTTCTAAAGATGGAAAACACCTTATTATATGCTATCAACAAATCAAGGTTTGTGTTGTCAAATTTGAGGAAATATATGATACTACCCTACGAAATGAGAGAAGTAATATTCTTTGTTCCAGTGACAAAAGAGCAATACAAAGATTTGGTTAAACAATACCTAAAAAAAGGTCCTTTTACTCTTCGTTCTTATCAAGAGGAACTGGAAAGGTACTTGGGAGAAAACATGGAAGTAATGATTATTACCATTTGTTTGAATCTGCAAACAAAATATGATAAGATTATAATTGCTTTGTGTGACAACATTGAAGAAATAAACAACGATAACAAATTTGACAAGAATGTATATTGTGACGACGTGTTCGAGATGGAGTTGGTGAATAAAACAACAGACTTTGAACTACCAGATGGTCTTACGTCTGTTTTCAGATGTTACAAATGGCCATTTTTAAACTGCATGGAGGACGTTCATTATACTCTTTTCAATAAAACATATAAAAACAAAGGTCTAATCAGGCATTGTACTAATCATTTTGGGAACTTTGAAATGATTGGCACTAGACGTTCTTACCAATCAAATGGTTCTATGACAGTTGATCCAAGATATGTGATGGATCATCAATACTACAGAAAGTCGATGAACTCAAGTTTGTTACCCTACGTTAAAAGTATTATCAATTCGTTACAACAAGAAGCACTTCGCGCAAACTATGTATCAGGAGAATCATTAATGTCTTTATACAAAAAGATACTTTGTCTAAGAGATGAAAAAATACTTTGTAAACAAACAATATTGACTCAAAATCATTTTCATAACACAATACACAAAGACAATGGATCTGTTCTGGATAATGATTATACACGATCAATCATGAATTCGGATTTTATCTCACACCCTGAAAGGAAAAAAATATGGACATACATTAATAAGATATATGAGAAAAACATGGGTAGTCTACCAAAAAGTACAACATGTTGCTGGTCTTTACGTCAAAACAGCACAGAGTATATAATGAAACAGTATTTTGTTGGAATAGATACAAAATTTGCGTTAAATTTGTCGTCGGACAAATTGAATCTTGGTCACAACGTTGGTGCAACTTTTTTATCTTCCATGTTTTACCATGTTACGTCTTCGCCAATATGGATTGACAAACAAGGTATGATTCATCTCAAAGGTCCCTCAAACATGTATAATTTTGCGTGGGGACAAGATGGTGGACGAACTAATTCCAAAAATTAATGTTAAATTGTTCATATCAAATGTTTAACTTATACTAAATTAAGCATCTAATCGTACCTCAAAGGTTCAACTGTAGGATGCAAATCATTACATATTTTGATGTAATCTCTCACGATTGCAAAAATTGGAGGATGTTGTGATTCATACCAAAAAGTTACATCAAGATAAATCTTTTCTCCACCACAACTTACGTCGTCCATTACAGCCTCCGCATTATAGACGATATCAGGATAACGACGCATAACTTCACGCAGAAATTGTTCATCAAGTCTGTTCACGTTGCCAAAATATTCTTCTTTGTTGAATTCGTCAGCAGTTGTTACACAATTGATTATTTCAGAATGAATTTTGAACGCTACAATTCTTGATTCCTCAAAGCCAAGGTAACCTTCCTTGATATTAACACCGATTTGACATCTATATATTTTCTGCTCTTCGATCATGTTGGGTCGGTACTTTGTAATTTACAAATATATACTCAAGTTTATATAAGTCGACCGCGCAATTCCAAATTTTGAAATAATGAGATCCAACACTTTTTTGAGCATACCATCAAATATTTTCTATTAATTTGCTACTTATTCATATGTTAAGTTAGTCATTATTAATCAGTGCATAATATATATAATTAAAGATGTATATATAAAGTTTCAATTCATACTTCACCATAATTCAACCGGTTTAATAATCATGAAATGTTTGTTATCATTCTCTTTGGAAGAAAAATACGAATTGTAATTGCTTCTGTTTGTATCGGAATGTTTTATGGACGGAAGAACATACGCCACAGACTTGATAGAATTGGATCGAATCAAATATATTGCGTCATCATCAGCTGGCATAGAATCGTATTTCTGCAAAACAGTTATGTTATTTAAATTGCTACCTTGACCTGTAAGAGTTTGAACCATAGCATATATGTCGTTATCAACCTCAATATTCAAAAATTCTATCCAGCACCACAATAATAATTTACCACATGCAACACAGTCATCGTATTCAACTTCAACCCAGTCATGCCAAGATGAGTTGCATGATTCATCGTTCTTGTCCAAATATTGTCCAGGTTTATAATGAGGATGCGCTCTCAAAATGTCATGCGCAGTACTATCATGTCTATTGGAGGGAATTTGGCATTCGGAACATATGATAATACTATTGGTCTTCAATGATTCATCATTCTCCGCATGTGCATCCATTGTTTCTGTAAGATTTGCAAGTACTTTGTTGTAAAAATTATTGTTACACCAAGGATGATACAATGGTATGTTCTGACACGACTGAGAGCAACATGATTGTTCGTGATTCTTATGAGTATGCCAACGATTGCAAACTTCAGATCGTACGACTTTGAACTTTGATCCACATAGGAAAAAATTTTGTTCATGATCATAATACTCTCTGTTAACATTATGTGTTTCATCATTCATTTCACAATCATCTGTTTCATTGTTATTTCTATGTTGATTTGGAAATTCGTTAAAAATCTCATTATCTTCTTCCCACACATCCAAACATTGTACTTCTTTAAGGCGACATGTAAGATCGTAGAGATATCTGCTATGTTGACGAGTTGTTCTGGCATAAAGTTTTTTAACAAAATGTTTTAGAAACTCTTCCAAGTGACCTTCGAAAAAATTCATAGGAGCTCCGTATTCTTTAACAAAATAAGGTAAATGAACTAAAGAATGAAATTTTGTCAACTTCAAACCAACGTTTGATCTCATGATTTGCAATGGACCAATAATTGTTTTGAATTTTTTCAAATATTGTTCTATTTTTCTTTCAAGAACTGATAATTCATTGTCTGTAATCCGGTTTACCATCAATGATTTGTACAAAACTAAGCTATCGTTGAGTAGTAACCTGAATTTGTTTTCTTCTGAAGCAGATGACATGAGACCATCAATACAAATCATAGTGAGTAACACTAAACCTGGATATTCTTGACCATTTAATCTTGATAACTGAGTAACACCGTTGCGGAAAGTAGAGCATTTAATCATGGAACGATCACTCTGTCTTTTAGCATATGATACAAGTACGCGGATTCTTCTTTCATACTCTGTTGAATCAAATTTGTTTTGTTTCTTCTCACTTGTTGATAAACTACTGGGATATTCTTTTATCAAATAATCATAAGTACATCTTCGTGTTGTTATTCTTCTCCAATATTCTGCAAATCTATCAGGTATTTCAACGCAATCATAAAGATTGCGCAACAAATATTTGAACAAACCATTTTCACATAACACATGAAGCACGCCTGGAGGAGTTGCTGTGTGAATGCCACCACTATTTTCACCATATGATAAGTTAAAATGAGCTGGAATTATAGCATGTTGTGACAAATCTTTCAATGTTTGACGATTCTGTGTAATGTTTTGATCCGTATTTATTTCATTTACACATTTCACAACTTTGTCCTTGATGTTGTTTCGACCTAGATTCAGTTCACATGATAACTGTACTTTGTCAGAATTCATGTGAGATACATTACATTCTCTTTGTTTCCTTTGTATATTGTTGGAAAAATTTAGATATCGACCACATAACTTGTTATTTCCCAAAGCATCACCAATAGCAAACGCAACTTCAAAATAACATGTCCTAATCTCATGATATCCGTTAATATTAACCATCATTTCCACACATTCTTTTTGCTGTGATTCTATTAACTCTTTCAGAATATAATTTAGACAATTTGAGTAATATTCATTAGGGAGTTCCTTTGTTGATATTCTTTGCTTGTCTTTTTTGGATTCCAATTGAGTTTTTGGATATTCTGGTATAAACCCTAAACAAAACCAAGCTTCGTGATGCTTACGCTTGTTGTACTGTATGTTTGCCACAGACACAAGGACAGGTTCAGAAGAAACTCTTCCTATTTTATCGCACAACGTCCCATCTTGACCAAGAACTAACGCCACAAGCAAAGGTGGATAAAGACGATTTGAATTTTGTTGATGACTTGACATCATTTTATCGTAAGTTCTCTTATACCAACTACCAGTGGTTACTTCAGAGTAAATTTTTTCAGAAGTATTATCATGTTGGTGTAAATTTATTTCTCTAGGAGGTTCCCACTGCGCGTCAGACATGAGATGTTTGGAATTTAATATACGATAGATATTTTTTAAAAAACCACAACAATGAGTTACACAACGAACATCTCGAGTTATTATACTCATTGATTCGGTAGGACCACCAGAAAGATCCATATAAGTTGATTTAATATGTTTCATTAGTGTATCATATGTCCTGAATTTCTGTGGTGTGTTGACACTATCTTTTATTGTAAAAAATTGCTTTACCCAATCCATTATTGTATCAAAGAGTTTGGGACTTATACCATCGTCACTTAGTATTTTTAATAATTTTATTTGCACGTAATAATGCTTTAATTTTTCATTTCTCTCCAACACTTTGTCTCTTGAAAATTGATTTTCCATTAAAAATCTTTTCATGTTTGAACCATGAGAATTGATATTCTCATTTCTACCAATGAATGCATGATTGTTAACTGGATCAGCATTTTCGTCAACACTTATACTGTCGTTATTGTCGTTGTTGTTACTAGTATCACTGGACACGCTAAATGATAAATCAGAATTAGAATCGTTATTATTTGAAGATGAATTATTGTCAGTCGTTGAATTGATATCATCATTGGAGGATGTTGATCGTGAATCATGATCCAAAGATAAATTATTACTATCGTATGATAATGAGTTGTCATGATGTGGATTGTTTAAATTTTCTGCATTAGATAAATTTTGTCTAATTTGCGTGTTAGTTCTGGCATTTGATAAATTTAAAGAAAATGTTCTTCTGTTTTGTTGTTGATTGTTTGAATTTAAATTGTTTCTGTGTTTGTTAGTCCTTTCATGACGTCTTATGTTTTGTACATAACATTGGCAAACATTACAAAAAGTACGTAGTCCATCATTTCCTCTTATAGTGCAAGTACTTCGTATTCTCTGTCGAACCATTATAGATTAACAAGAAGATTCTGTTGTATTTTCGTAAATGTAACCAATTTAACATAACATCAGCATCAAAGGAACAAATTAATATCTATTACAAATACTTGCTTACTAAGAAAAATATGTTTTTTATAATATTCCTACGTACGAAAGAATATTTATAAATATTAATAATTTAGTAAGAAGTATTTATTATTATTTATCCAATTATATAACAGAAATGGTATTTTAACTATATATAATTGGATCATAAATAGAACATTAAATATTAAATAATCAAAGATAAACGTCATTAGTTTATTTGCTAAGAACATTGTTATAATTAAATGTAAACAAAAATCGAAGATACTTATAATAGTTCTCATTCATCTTCATCAAAAAGGATCGTCTACAATGAGTTTCTCGGATGAAGATACTTCTATTGATGAGATGACGCAACGAAACACACCATATGAGGATTCACAGCCATTATTGGGTGAAGTAGTAAAAGAAACTCAAGATCAATATTATGATGAGACTAATGATTTGCATAGTGATGAGGTAGAAGGAACTCCAGAAATAAATCGACGAAGAAGAAAAACTCAAAAAGACCTTTTCCAAAAAAATAAACGTAAACAGTCGCGCAAACTCAGTGAAAAAAATTTGTTATCAATTAAAGGACCTGGTGAATATGAAAATATTAATGAAAGAAACAGAGAAATTATTCATGTGTCGAATAACTTTGACAAGTATTGTCCCAATATTGATTCAAATCCTATAATCTACAGGAACATCAAAAATGTGTTGGATCACGCAATGAATGCATACGATCAAAATATTCATTTTGCTCACTTGGTTAGTGATTTACAGAAAAAGATAACAACTTTAGAGGAGAAACTAAACAACGCGGTATATGAGTTGGAAAAAGAAAAACAGAACCGTGAATTCAATGAACAAATAAATCAGTTGATCCTTGAAATAGAAGAAGTATTGAAAAATAGTATTTCTGATTTTATATGGTTTGTTCCACCAAATGATGATGATGAAAATATTACTGGTGTTTATAGTCCTAAAGTGGGACAGGATGATTATAACGAAACATTGTCGAAAATATGCTTTCAAATCATATTTGTCAAATCAAGAACATTATCCAACAAAATAATGAATTTAATAAAAGGAGCAGAAGTTGAAGATATTACTGAACAGTATCAACGAATGCAATTGTGGAAACACGTTTGGACTAGATCAGAAATTGGAAGGAATGTATCGAGTGAGTTGAACACCAAAAGGAATACTTTTGTTCACAACGTAAAGATTTGCTTTGAACGTGTACTCCTAGCAAAGAAAGACAGACAATATTTCAATAAGGTAATTGTGTCAACGTTGGAATGGATAGCTAACCCAGAATTCGATTCTAGTCCCTTTCTTTTTTTGAAAAATACTTTGTTTGTTCTTTTGGCTATAGTAGTGAACAAAGATATGAGCATAAACTATAGAAATGTCCAAGCGGTGATGGAAAATAATCAAACAAATGATATTGATGAGATTTTTTTTGTTAAACCAGTAATATCGAAGTACAATGGTGCAAAAATGAATACTTTCCTCTCGATCAATGATATAGCACTTACCTGCATTGCGATGAAAAATTTTATCGAAATTCGACAAAAAGAGAACAAATATGATACTCCGAGTTCAAGAGACACACTTGTGGGTAAAAACTTTGAAAATTGGCAAGATGTATCAAGAACAGATCGAGATGTGGTAGCGTATGAAAATAATTCAAGAACAATTATTACTGCGTCAAGATCTAGTTGTTCATCTGGTATTTCTGATCTTTCAAGACAATCCTCGTGGAATAGCCAATTTCGTCAAAAAAACAACAGTGAGAAGGTATACCAAGCTGAAGATTTGGAAGAAATAAAATCATTGCTGGAAAGAGACGATAGATACACTATTTTTAACACAGGAAAAAAGTTCACTGGAGGTAGTTCAGGTAATGGACATGGATGGTCTTTGGAAGGTGTTAAAGACTACGAAGCATTAAGAAAACAATTAGGAAATGCAACTGGGTATAAAACATTACATTTTGAATTGAAGAAAAATTCTGCACAACATGATTTAACTAATTTGTTCAACAAGGAACACCAAGATCAAGATAATAACGAGAATGATTATGAGAATGATATCAACATAGCTTCTTTAATAGCAACGGGAAAGTATGAAAAATTATGATATGAGTTATGATCGTGAATTATATTCTATTACATGGGTTATTTTGTTTTGTTCTTAACAATAATGATTGCGTAACGATCATTATAATTATTTCTTTTATAATAATAATTGTTTAATCTTTCTATAGAAATGACCTATATACAAATTATTTGATTCTACTAATATCTCGACGTTATTGATATTTGTGGTGATATGCTTGTTCTTGACACGTAACGAATATGTAAAATAATGAATAATTTATTGTATCTTGACATTATTGATAGTTGTGGTTATATTCTTGTTATTGACACTTAACTAAACGATAAATAGATGGATAATTAATACATAATCAAGATTCATTGAATGATTACGTACAATGTTATTAGTTGATGTAATTAATTGACATATGATGTTGTATATTACATCATCTATGTCAAACGATGTGTTTTTTTCGTTATATTCAGTAATTGAGAATTATTCGTTATGAGCAAGAAATATTTTTGTTCTTGATCAAGAACAATCGTCAAGAGCAAATCGAAAAGAAAAATATTAAAATATTCTGTTTATAATAGTGTCCACAGTAGTAAGTAGATTATTATTAATTACCTTTTTTATTAATTATGTAATTTATAAAATATAATTTATGGAAAATTATGCAATAAAATTCAATGAGGAGAAGATTAAAACTGGGATTCTTTTTTCTTCTTCTAAATACGCAAATAATAATAATTGATATTACTCGAAATAATGAACAATCGTCAAGTAGGTTTTTTTAAGTAAAAAAAATTATGGATTTTATTAAATCAACGCAGAGTATAATTAGGGAGCCTTTTTCGATAAGAACAAAAACCCGTTCTTGCTCAAGAAGAAAAATTCTACACAGACGTAGGACGTTATATGACGTCACTCTCCTTGTCACAGTTCAGGCTGTATGACGTTCATGTGACTTATCCTGATTTATGTGACGTCTACGTGACGTATCAAGACACCCTTGCAGGACTTAGGATGTGCAGGCATTCATGAAGCTTGTCTTGTCCATAA
>Ga0075467_10003358_pt1 | contig 12337 bp, 11 predicted proteins | sample DEB08_DNA_9_FD_75067 | JGI IMG/M metagenome (GOLD analysis project Ga0075467, IMG submission 75067) | Aqueous microbial communities from the Delaware River and Bay under freshwater to marine salinity gradient to study organic matter... | ecosystem: Environmental > Aquatic > Marine > Coastal ...
ATATTAGTGAGGTTTGGCCTTAAAAAAAATAATCCGCTTTAGACTATTTTGAAATTAGTGTTTATAATCAAATTAAGGGATCAATAGATCATTATTCCAAACATATTCTATAAATGTTTCCAACTAAGAAATAGCGATTAACCACGTGACTTTGGTACATAAAATAGGTGCCGTATTTGCCTTTTATTTTAAGCTCTTTTTCACAACCTTCATCTGATTCTTATTCGTGACTAATGTCATATTTTAATTATGGGTTGTTACCTATTTTTACATTCTAAATCAGGAATTATGAAAGCCTTTAAACACTTGCTATCCCGCTCGACCATTAGTTTATTCTTCTTCTCTATTTTGATAAATACTATGCAAGCTCAGATTGAAGTTATTACAAACCCATCAGATCTTATAAAACCAGAAACTGAAATAACTAGTGACATTTTTTGGCATATAAAGGCCTATCATTACGAAGCGATACTTTTAAATATAAAAGCAATTGATAAAGATGGTGTTCAGCATCCTGTGAAAGCCATTCAAACCTCTGAAAACACTAGTGTGATAGATGTCAAAGCTTTAGTAGACGGAAAACGTTTGCCCATTAAGCTAATCGTAAAGGGTGATTCGCAATATTATCCGGCAAAGGCCATTATGGATGATGGCACGCTTATCGACATAAAAGCTGTTACAGAAGATGGACAAATTTTAGATGTAAAAGGAACAAGTAAATCTGGAAATATTATCCACCTAAGAGCGATCGACAAGGATTTTAAACGCTATAATATTATAGCAATTTCACCCTTAGGAAATGTAATGGCTGTAAAAGGTGTTAAAATGATGGACACCGAGGTAGAAGGTGAGATAAATGGTGTGAAGATTTTTGCTCATGTGAAGTCAATTCCGCAGTGGTAATGATTATGAGTATAGTAGAATAGGAGATATAAAGAATTTCAATTCTTTATATCTCCTATTAAATAACTGCTTAAAGTTTTTGAAAGTGTTGAACGCTCAACGGAGCCACTTTACGGACCGTATTATTTCCACAGTTACAGACATAGAGATTATCGTTGTTATCGCATAAGAGCCCTACAGGATTCGATATTCCGGTAGATTTACAAAACGTTCTATCACCACCTGTTATTTTATAGATAGTACTAAGAATATCAGATTGATGTAAAACTCCATCGCTATCAAATGCATTTCCAGAAGCATCAACAAAATTTGTTGAATATTCTTAAAGCACTAGGAACGTGTCAAATTTTGAAATCACATTGGGTAGCCCGTCGCCATCACTTGCGCCAAAGAAGCTCCCAAAATTAGCTATATATAGATTTCCGGCAATATCGAAGGATAAGTCGCCACTACCTTTAAATTGGCTAGAAGTTCTCTTATGATATTTGGGGAGATACGGTTAATGTTGCCAGTAGAATGGAAAGTTCAGGCGGTATTGGGATGGTGAATATTAGTCAAGTGACTTATAACTTACTTAACCTGCATGAGCAATTTGAATTTGAACCCAGAGCATTAATTGAGGCAAAGGGTAAAAGGAAAGTTCAAATGTATTTTGTGAATCATAAAGTCGAAGCCTAGTGCTAGCAATATGTTCAAGTGAGTTTGTTATCTTGAATACTTCATAAAATATCTGCGTTTTTTGTTTTTCTGAGGAAATAATTACCCGATATTCATATAGATTTATTCAGGATTTTAGTGACGGTAAATTGAAATATAATTGATAATTTTGGGCGGAATTAATATGTTGTCTAAGTATAGCTTTTATATCAAATAAAAATAATGAAACCATTAACTAGTAAAGAAATTCGAGAGTTATTTCTAGATTTTTTCAGAAAGAATAATCACCAATTAATTGAAGGCTCTTCGATTATACCAAAAAATGACCCTTCATTATTATACATTAATAGTGGGATGGCTCCATTAAAGCCATATTTCTTAGGTATAGAAACACCTCCTAGCAAACAGTTAGTAAATGTACAACCCTGCATAAGAACGAATGATATCGAAGAAATTGGAGATCGTCATCATTTGACGTTTTTTGAAATGATGGGAAGTTGGTCAATAGGGGACTATTATAAGGAAAAAGCCATACAGCTGGCTTTTGACTTGCTTGTGGGGCATTTTAAATTTGATAAAGAGAAATTATATGTCACAGTTTATGCGGGAGATTCTGACTTAGGAATAGCTGCCGATACTGAATCCATAGACTTTTGGAAAAAAGTAGGTGTTGCCGATGATCATATTATCCAACTAGGTGCAGATAATTTTTGGGGACCAGCTGGTGATACAGGACCATGTGGGCCATGTACGGAGGTCTTTTACGATACAGGAGATAAGTTCGGGCCAAAATATACGCCTGGCGGACATTTTGATGATGAGAGTCGCTATATAGAAATTTGGAATGCCGGCGTTTTTATGGAACTTGATAAGACCAAAGAAGGCACTTTTAATGCGCTTCCAATGAAAAGTGTCGATACAGGGTCTGGTATTGAGAGAATGTACCTAGCCCTTAATGGAATTGATAGCTTATATGAAGTCGATACCATTAAGCCAGTATATGATAAAATAAAAGAATTATTTGCTTCGGAACAATTAACTGAGAAGGATTACAGAACGCTCACAGATCATATGCGTACTGCGACTATGATTCTTTCTGATGGCGTTTTACCTTCTCGCGATGGGAGAGGATATATCCCTCGGAGATTGATAAGAAAGTCTATGGCACTTGCAATGAGAGCAGGAAAATCATTGGATTCACTAATCGAGATTGCGAAAGAAGTGATGCATCAATTGTCTGATTACTACCCTAATTTGAAAGCTAATGCGACGCCGATTATCGATTCTATAAATGATGAAATACAAGCGTTTACACCAATACTTAAGGAAGGACTTGATCTTCTAGATCAAAAGCTTGAAAGTCTGCAAGGAAAGGAACTTGACGGGGAATTTATTTTTAATTTGGTTACAACTCATGGTGTCCCGTTAGAGAATATTTCAGATCACGTAAGAGAAAGAGGTTTTAACTTTGATGAAGATGCTTACTGGAAGCATTTTAGAATTCATCAAGGTGTTTCAAGAGGTAAAAAGAAACAGAATTTTGGGGATGTTCTTTCTGAATTAAAAGTCCAGGAAACAATATTTGTAGGATATACAGAAGCTGAAGCTACAGCGACGATTTCATATCTTATAAAAGATAATGAGTCCGTTTCTAGTGTTTCAGAAGGGGAGGTATTTCAATTAATTACGAATCAAACTCCATTTTATGGGGAATCTGGAGGACAAGTTGGCGATGTTGGAGTCGGAATGACTTCTTCCGGAAAAGTAACCATTACAGATACCCAAAAAACCAATTCCATTGTGATTCATTATTGTAAACTCACAGAAGGAGAACTTCAAGTTGGGCAAACAGTTCAATTGAAAATAGATTCGGCTCACCGGGATATGATTAAAAGAAATCATACAGCAACTCATTTACTTCATAGTAGCTTGAGGAAAGTTCTGGGTAATCACCTAGAACAACGCGGCTCTTTGGTAAATCATGAGAAACTTCGTTTGGATTTTTCACATTCTAAAAAGATTACGGATGAAGAAATTATTCAAATAGAAGAAAAAGTAAATACTTGGATTAGAGATAATTATCAATCCGACATTAAACTAATGGATTATGATTCAGCTGTCAAGAATGGAGCTATGGCTCTGTTCAAAGAAAACTATGGTGATGAGGTAAGAGTGGTGCGTTTTGGTGATGTCTCAACAGAATTATGTGGTGGAAATCACGTTTCAGAAACAAATGATATTGGAATGTTTCTAATTACTAAGGAGGCTAGCAGTAGCAAAGGAATAAGAAGAATTGAAGGGATTACTTGGCAGAAAGCATATGAAAGTGTGGTTGCTACAAAGAAAATAGTAAAAGAAGCATCAGAGTTTCTTTCTACGAGTCCTGAAGACTTAGTTGAGTCTATTTCAAAGCTAAAGACCAAGTCCCTAGGCACAAAAAAGGCAAGTCCTACTAATACAGATAGCTCAGGTGGCTCAGGTATTGATGAGAAGATAATTGCGCTTCCAAATGACAAAAAGTTGCTGGTAGGAAGTTTAAATGAAGATAAAGGTGCATTAAGAGGTGCTATAGAGCAAAAACTAAAGAATAAGGAGGCAGACTTCGTATTGATGATTTCCCTTAATAACGATAAAATCCTAATTATGATTGGTGTAAGTGATCAGATGAAGGATCTTGTTCCTGCCGGGGCATTGATTCAAGAGTCTCTTAAACCATTTGGTGGTAGAGGTGGCGGACATAATCACCTAGCTCAAGGCGGAATTCCTGATAAAAAGGATTTGGATGCTGTTGTTAAAATGGCTGAAAAAGTAATTTCTGAAAAACTATAGCCTGATTTTTATTTTAGATGTTATGTGATTGATTAGAAGCTTGTAATATTTTCATTGAACGGGAATAAATTACTAACTTGTTAGAAATATTACATTATGGCCATTCACGATCCTGCCTTTCGAGCTATCATGGTAATAGAGATCAGTAACTACCTGAACAGAGTGGAAGCTGCTCAGTATACTATTTTCACGCAGAAACTTCATACGAGTGTTTCAAAAACGATCAAGCAATTCAATGGAACTATTTTTCGAAAGGACAATAATCACTACCTGATCAACTTTCTATCCGCTTCGGATGCTGTTATGTGTGCTTTGGAAGTACAATTTAAGTTCAAGTATGTAACTCCTAAACACATGGCTTTTAATCGTCGTTTGAACATAGCCGCAAGTACCGGTAAGTTCAACCTGAAAAATGATGCTTTCAGCGATGTAGATTGGCAATTAGCGATACGGATGTGTGAGAATATTAAAAATCAGTTAGTAATTTCTAATGATCTTCATGCTAGGTTTGAAAGTGAGAACGAGCATGCAGTAATTGATAAAGAATTGATTCGTGTCTTAAACCCTTCTGAAGAAATTATTTTCACCCAAATAATGGATTATACGGAAACAAATTGGAGTAAGTCAAAATTCAATATATCTTCCTTGAGTAATGAGTTGGAGTATAGCAAATCACAATTGTACAGGAGAATAAAAAGCTTAACAGGAAAATCATCGAGTAATTTTATTCGAGAATTCAGATTACATAAAGCATTGGTTCTTTTACACAATCGGCAGGGCAGTATTTCTAGAATAGCCTACGAATCAGGCTTTAGCAGCCCCTCATATTTCTCTAAATGTTTTTTTAATAAATACGGTATTCTTCCATCCAAGTATCTGCAGCAACACATCTATTAGGAAGTGTTAGAGCGTCGCTCAGAATTTATCTATTCGCCATAGGTCATAGTAATTGAACGTAACCATTAGTAGGCAATGCGCATTGGTTCCGTCATCTGATTATAAACAATGAAAAAAAATACACAATGGGAGGGCTTTCCGAAGGAGGTCTTCTTGTATTAATTATAGCCAATTTACAGTTAAATCGTTTAATAGTCTCTAGTATTTTCTTATTTTTGTTTAATATAACCACAAAGTAATTAAACGTTATTATGAAACTTATAGCAATGCTAGTAATGATAAGTATTATGTATCAAGATAGTTCATCGAGTATTTTCGATTCTAAGCAAGTAAAAGACCTTTCAGATTGGTATGTCGTTGATGATGGCGTCATGGGAGGGCTCTCTAGAGGTCAAATAAGTATGAACGACTCTGGAAATTGTGTCTTCAATGGATACGTAACTACTGAAAATAATGGTGGTTTTTCGTCTATTCGATATAGGTTTGCGAAAAGGTCTGTTTCAGAATTTAAACACATCATATTGAAGGTGAAAGGTGACGGTAAATCCTATCAGTTCAGAATAAAAGATAATTCGCGTCAACGATATTCGTATATATCCACTTTTAAAACATCGGGTGATTGGGAAACTATTAAAATTCCATTCAACACTTTTTACCCTGGTTTTAGAGGATATAAGCTAGAGAAGCCAAATTTTTCTGGTGATGTCATGGAAGAAATAGCTATTTTGATTGGTAATAAAGTTAAAGAATCTTTTTCGCTGGAGATTGAGAAGATCTATTTAGAATAAAATAAATTAGAATCGATCAATGATGTCAAAAATAAGAGATCCTCAAATTACGTTCTGAAAGATTACAAAAGGCAGTGACTTCATTGTATCAAAAAAACTCAATGAGCTTATTTCCAGTCGGGGAATGGTTTATGGCGTTCAATGTATGCTGAACAGATTAGGTGTAATTGATATAAGCAGTTTCTTATTTAAACCGTTCTTTTGTATTGAGACTATGTATTAAAAAGTTTCCCCAGCATTTAAATAAAAAGCTTTAGAGTGCCTTCCCCAAGCTTGATTAAGCACCAGATTTGTCCTAGTAGCCTTATCAATTAATATCCGTAACCCAACGCCAAAAGCAGGCTGAATAGCATCAAAAAGCTTCAGCTGTCTGGATTTGTCGCTCGCTGTTACCAAATTGGCAAATACAGCACCACTAATTAATTGATTGCAGGTAATAGGAAAACGATATTCGGTTTCTAAATAGGCCAAATTCTGCCCTCTAATTAAACCTTGTACATAACCTCGACCACCCCTGCTTGTTTTATCCCAGCCAATGGCTGGCAAATTTAGATAAGGTAAATCTCCATGGGTTAGAAACTGTCCATAGGTCCAAAACGCTAGAACGTGTTGCACGTTTTTTTTACTCAATGGGATATAATACTTGAATTCGGTGAACAACACAGAACTTGATGCCTGATTTTTTCCAAATGCGGGATTATTCCTATAATTAATATTGCCATACCATCCGTGATTGGCATTTACTTGATTATCACGCGAATCAAATACAAGATTAAGGCTTATTCCATTAACGTAATATTCATTAGTGCTAAAACCATACTTCTCGCTATACGTATAATGCTCCGTTAATCTATTGTTGGGTATGTCTAGCAGTTTGTCTGAAATAGTGGTATACCCATCTAAATGAACACCACCACCAAGATAAAAATCACTCACTAGTCTAAAAGACACAGTTTGATGAAATTTAAAATAATCATAATCCATAGGTTGCGACAATGCATCTAATACAAAACCATCATCATCGTTTGCTGGAGGTATAATGTCAGATCCCAAGCCATAGTTATCCTGTGAAAAAAGATAATACCGCCAATCACCATTCAAGTAAATCTTGTTGTTATTTAGTAATAAGGTATTTTTCGAATTCACCAATAATTGTCCATTAGTGGTATAGGTCGCGCCAATGTTAAATGTAGAATATTTGTCCTTAGCTTGATCCCCTTTAAAGGTATATTGGGTTATGGCTCCAAAAAGAAATCCTGTTGCAGGTGAAGATCCAATAACAGGAATCACCAAAAAAAAATTATTCTTAATAGGTTTAAACGTTAGTGTAGAATCTTTCTTTTTAAAAAGTCCAGGCAAAGATTTAACCTCACACTTTGGAATAGTGTCATTATTAGCTTGAGAATAAATATCTAGCGAAAAAAATAATAAGAACAAGGTGATTACTCTCCAAAAAACAGTAAATCTGATAAGATTTTTATTATTCATTAATTTAAATAATTAATTCCAGAGACCAAATTATGAATAATAATACTCTCCAATGGTTTTTAATTGTTTAATTAAACAAACTAGCTAAAGATAGTCAATAATGCTCTAGAGATTATACCCAAAGAGACTAAACCATTACTTTTAGAACAAAGAATCTCCATTAATTCTTTATTGCAAAAAGTCAAATAATATCTCCTTCTCGCCTTAAGTCAGGCTATAAAATTAATTAATATATTGCAATAGAATTTGAAATTGGCCAATGAATGAACTATAAATATTCCAAACACCCAGAGCAAGGCAGTTTAGTTTTAACAGATTTTAATTGTGCCTCTTTTGAAAATAGACTGGGGGAAGGGGATTTTTATAAAATCATTTGGGCGATTCGGAATTATTTAACGTAACTATGAAATAGACCGCTTACGCTGAAAGAAGCTAGAAGAAAGACCGCTAACGCTGAAAGAAGCAAGACCGCTGCGCTGAAAGAAGCTAGAAGAAAGACTTTTTTAGACTAGTTCTGGACTTTTGTACCTGCCTGCAGCTAGGTTGATGGAGCTTCCCACTCCCAGCTTCCTAACTCTTTTTTCTAATCATGAATCTATGCGCAACACCGGAGTCAGGGTATAATCAAATATTAACGTAATACAAATGGATACAATCCCAACAATAAAATTATTTGGAGCCGCTGGTTGTCATAAATCAAATTATTATAGAATTTTATTAGATAGAACCGACTTACCATATCAGTTTCTGGATGTAGAAAGTAATGAATTCAATGCTGAAGAGTTACGAAGCCTTTATGAAAGCAGAAAGCTTAATTTTCCGACTATAACTATTGGTAATAAGAAACTAAGGAATCCTTATAAAGAAGAATTAGAAAAGTGGTTAAATAAATTGATTCCTTGTAGCTTTACGCCATTACAATAAATAACATTTAAAAGTAGACGAATGAAAAATAATAAAAAAGCATATATAGCAGGTGGGTGTTTCTGGGGAATGGAGGACCTATTTAGAGTACGACCAGGCATTGTAGATACTGAGGTTGGTTACATTGGTGGAAGCAACGAAAATCCAACCTATAGAAATCATCCAGGGCATGCGGAGGGAATTGAAATAACCTATAATCCGGATGAAACAACGTTCAAACATATTTTGGATTACTTCTTTAGAATTCATAACCCAACAACTGTAGATCAGCAGGGAAATGATATTGGATCAAGTTATCGGTCTGCGATATTTTTCCAGAATGAGGAAGAGAAAAGTGATGCGGAAGAGATTATTAAAATAGTTAATGATTCTGGAAGATGGGAGGGCAATGCTGCTACAACTTTAGAACCCTATTCAACTTTTTGGGCGGCTGAGCCAGATCATCAAGACTATTTGGTTAAAAAGCCAAATGGCTATACATGTCACTTCGAGAGATTTGGAAGTTTTATTTAATATCTTCGGAAAGGTTAGAGCATATGATTTTAGGTTTAGGAACAGCCGCTTTAGGCAGGCCTCAATACATTAATATTCGTGAGAAACAGAGTATATCTGACGATTTAGAAGTGTTTAAGAAACAAAGCTTGACAGTATTGGAAAATGCCTATAAAGGAGGTGTTCGATACTTCGATACAGCTCCGGGATATGGCTTAGCCGAAAAGCTACTTTTTGAATGGCTGCAAACGAAAAATGATGAAAGTATTGAGGTAGCTACAAAATGGGGGTATACCTACGTCGCAAATTTCGTTGCAAATGCAAAAATTCACGAGATTAAGGAGCATAGCTTGAAAAAGTTAAATGAACAATGGGACGTCTCAAATGCATTTTTACCGCGGTTAAAAGTGTATCAGATTCATTCTGCTACATTAGAGACAGGGGTATTGGAAAATGAAGCTGTATTAGATCGTTTAGCTTTTTTAAAGAATGAAAGCAATGTTCAAATTGGTATTACCACAACAGGGGCGAATCAGGTTGAGGTAATAAATAGGGCACTGGACGTTTCAGTAGAAGGAAATCAGTTGTTTGATGCTTTTCAGGTTACTTACAATATGTTAGACCAGAGTTTAAATAATATATCTAAAGATCTTCAGAAGCAAAATAAAAAAATCCTTATTAAAGAAGCATTAGCCAACGGTCGCGTTTTTAGAAATGACAACTATACACATTATAACGGATTGTATACTTTATTAGAATCTCTAGCTAATAAGTACAAGGTTGGAATTGATGCTATTTCATTGAAATTCTGTGAACAGACTATATCAGGAAGTATGATCTTAAGTGGAGCGAGTAATTTAAAGCAGCTTGAGGAAAACTTAAAGATGAATTCGATTGTTCTTGCTGAAAATGATATTGAAAAATTAAAAGCCTTTCGAATTAACGAAGAATTATATTGGCAAGAAAGAAAACAACTACGTTGGAATTAAAAAAGGACGAACTATGAACTGGTTATTAGAGACAGCTATTATTCCCGGATTGGGGATATAAATGTTTTTTACAGTATGTTGGACCTAGCTATGTTTTTTATATCGATCCCAGTACTAATGCTACATTCTTTTGGAGTTGTAAAGATTAGTAACGACCAATTTGCACATAAAAGAGAAGCGCATTTTCATAATGAATGGCAGTAGGATAAAATAACCAAGCAATGGATTTTATACAAAATGATCCTTTGGTTAACACCAATTTTGCAATCAAATGAACGGTTTTATTTTGAGTCAGTTGTAATTGAGTTCATGCTTCTTTAGGAGTTTACATATCGTCATGTAGGTAGCTGAGGAGACAGCGGCCTTGCTTTCTTATCAGGCTGCTAATGATTTATTTTATTTATCTTCGACCCAACAGATAATTCACTTAGATACATATTTTTTATGGCACGCATTACAGTTACTTTTTATGGTACACGGGGCTCAATACCTATTTGTGACCCTAATTACCTTGAGTTTGGGGGCAACACTACATGTATCTCTTTCCTTAGACATAGTACCAATCGTATTAGCATCCTAGACGCAGGAACTGGCATCAGAGAATTAGGTAAACATATTAATAAAAATTTTTCACAGCAAAATGATATTAATATCACTTTTACACATTTTCACTGGGATCATATCCAAGGCTTACCATTTTTTGATCCTGCATATAATCGTAATCAAACGATTAATATTGCTGCTTTAGGAGAGGGTGGTAAATTTACTGATCTTCGAGAAATATTCAAGAATCTAATGTTAGAAGAATATTTTCCCATTCAACTAGAAGATATGGGAGCCAAATTTAACTTTGACTTCAAAGAAACAAATATTTTTGAAGATAAAGGAATGGTACTAAAAACAATTAAACAAAACCATCCAGGAGGATCTTTTGGGTATCGTGTCGAAACTGAAGGGTGTATCATTGTGGTTTGTACCGATCTGGAGCATGGAGATACCATCAACGATGATATTGTTGCTTTTGCCAAAGAAGCTGACCTTTTAATACACGAAGCACAATATACCGACGCGGAGCTACTTACTCATAAAGGATGGGGGCATAGTAGTTTTAATCAGGCAATAGAGGTTGCAGAAAGGGCAGGCGTGAAACAACTCATAATGACGCATCACGATCCCGATCATGATGATGAATTTCTTCGGAAAATAGAAAAGGAATGTCAAGCCCGTTTTAAAAACTGTTCACTTGCTCGAGAAGGCATGTCGATAGATCTTTGAATTAGCTAGTTGAGCACAAGAAATTCTGTTTTCCTTGTCAGTTATTTAATGTTTGCCAGCAGTCTTTTGTAAATTTAGTTGCATCAGAAACTTAAAATAATACATTTCCAAGTTCATATTGATATACAACCCTATTTGTGGCATTAAGTTGTTTAATTCTGTTTTATTTTTTCGTCTAGAAAAGGTATTTCAATACCTATTATAAATTGCCAACGACTAAATTCTAATTGTGTTATTTTATTGTCTGTGGCAGTCATTTCGGATTCTACGGGTCTTAAGGGTACAGAAAATTCACTAGTACCTCCATAGGTATAGGTTGTTCCTAAAACGAGACTTGCCCAATTCATCTTCCAATCTATTCCCAACCCCATGTGAATAAAGTCTTCTGCAATATTGATATCTTCTTTGCTATCGCTAGTTAAATCAAAAATAGTAGCGTTTTTGGAGAAACCATTAAAATCAGTAGAGAAACTCAGGTACGATGAAAGTTTTTTTGTCATATAAAACTCCATTCCAGCCCCAAAGTTAAATACATTTTTTCTTTCATCTTCAAATTGTACTTGGGTGTTTTCAGATTCTCCTGTATTGATTTTTGGAATGGTTAGTACACTATGATTATCAATACCACTCACAAAGTCTATATTTAAATGCAATTTGCTTCGCCCTATGGGAATCCCTGAGCCTATAGAAATACCAAAAGGTTCTTTTCGTTGTGATTCTAGGTCTTCTAGATCAGTATCTAAAAACAAATCGTTTCCTGTAGTTGACCCTGCAATTATTTTTTTATATCTGTAGCCTCCGTTTTGGTAAATCTCTAGATACGGTAAATTTATATTTAACCCTAACCCAAGTAACGAAAAAGTGTTTAACACAATTAATTACGAAGGATCTAATGGTTGGGAGGTTACAAAACTTGAATCTGATAGAACTGGAGCGGGAACATCGCTTAATAGTTCTTCATTTGCTTTTGATCAAGCTAATCCGGTATTAAGTTTTGTACAAGGAGCATATGACTCTGCAACTCCACCAAACACCGGAACGTCAGCTACAGTTCAACCTATATTTAGAGTTGGATTTGATAGAAAAGAAAACAAA
>Ga0075467_10003359_pt1 | contig 12337 bp, 9 predicted proteins | sample DEB08_DNA_9_FD_75067 | JGI IMG/M metagenome (GOLD analysis project Ga0075467, IMG submission 75067) | Aqueous microbial communities from the Delaware River and Bay under freshwater to marine salinity gradient to study organic matter... | ecosystem: Environmental > Aquatic > Marine > Coastal ...
CATCAGGTGTTCAAATAAATTATGTTTTAAATCAAGCTGTTGACCAAATGACACCGATGTCTATTGAGATTATGGATGCTTTTGGAAAAATCATTCATTCTGAAAACAGTAATAGTCCAAAATCGGAATGTGATGCATATATGAGACCTCAATTAAAAAGAAGTGCTGGTGCTCATAGATATTCATGGAATATGAAAATTGGATATTTTGATTGTATCAAGGAATTGGTAACTACCAGTCGTAATCTTAGTGCTTATGATGCTCCTCCAGGAACCTATAAAGTTAAGTTTAAGGTTGGAAGTTTCGAGCAAACTCAAGATTTTGAGATAAAAATTGATCCAAGACTATTAAATAGTATTCCAAACGTCGCTCAAGCATATAATGAACGTGCTCAAATATCTGCTAGAATATTAGATGGAGCTACTCAAATGTCAAAAGGTGTCCGAGATTTACGTCATGTAAAACAACAACTCGATTTTATTCTTGAAGTTGCAAAAGATGATAACATTGTAAAAAATGGTAATGATTTAAATAAGAATATTGACGAATGGATATCTAAAATATTACAAAAAGAGATTAGAACACAACAGCATAATTACCAATTTGAAGCGCGATTATTGATAAAATTTAAGAATTTCCTTAATTCCATAGGAGAGGGTAATTTACCAGTTACTGAGGGAACTAGAGAAGTTGCTACAGATTATCTAGCAAAATGGAATGGTTATGCTAAAGAGTTACAAGTTATAAAAACGCAAGGCGTTAAAAATTACAATGCACTATTAAAACAAGCTGGGTTGCCGGAAATTTATTGGCCATAAATGATTTAATATTTTTCAATCACATTAAAAATTAACACCATTACTAATTTTCAATATATGAATACGCGATTACAAACCATCAAATTATTGCTTTCTCTTTTTATTACAAGCACACTAATAGCTCAAGATTTTAAAGCACTAAAATACCGTACCATAGGTCCCGAAAGAGGAGGACGTGTAACAACGGTTACAGGTACTCCAATGTTACCAGGTACATTTTATCTAGGAGCTTCTGGAGGTGGCGTTTGGAAATCTAATGATTATGGAACTACTTGGAATAATGTGTCTGATGGTTTTTTTGCTACACCTTCCATTGGAGCAATTGGAGTAGCAATAAACGATCCAAACATTGTATATGTTGGTACAGGCTCAGATGGACTTAGAAGTAATGTTATTAGTGGTAAAGGAATGTACAAATCCATTGATGCAGGAAAAACTTGGGAACATATTGGATTGCGTGATGTAGGACAAATTGGAGCAGTTGAGATTGACCCAACCAACAATAATATAGTTTGGGTTGCAGCCATTGGAAATGCTTTTGGTCCTAATAAGGATCGTGGTATTTATAAAACAATAGATGGAGGTCTAAATTGGGAAAAAGTGCTATTTATATCAGACAAAGTAGGGTTTTCCGATTTAGAATTACTTCCAGGTAATCCAAATATAGCTTATGCTGCTGCCTGGAAAGGTGAGCGTAAACCTTGGACTATTATTTCTGGTGGTAACAAGGATGAAGGAGGTATTTACAAAACTATAAATGGAGGTAAAGATTGGGTTAAACTTGAAAAAGGTTTACCAAAAGAGACCATTGGCAAAATAGATTTAGCAGTCTCTCAATCAAATTCCAGTATTGTATATGCTGTTATTGAAGCACCTGAAAAAGAAGGCGGTTTATACAAATCTATTGATCAAGGTAAATCATTCAAACAAGTTTCTGATAACAAAGGCCTAGTAAATAGACCTTTTTACTATACTAATATTGAATTGAATCCATCAAATTCAGATATTATTTTCTCTAATGCAAATCCGTTGTTAAAATCTATTGATGGTGGAAAAACATGGAAACGTATGAGTGTTCCTCATGGAGATAATCATGATATTTGGATTAATCCAAATGATCCTAATTTACTAATTCAAGCAAATGATGGAGGTGCTAATGTAAGTCATAATGGCGGCGAAACATGGTCTACCCAATTTAACCAACCAACTGCAGAATTATATACAGTCGAAGTTGACGATCAATATCCATATTGGTTATATGCTGGTCAACAAGATAATTCTTCAACCATTTCAGTGCCTAGTTTTCCACCAAGTGCCATACAAAACCCTGGAACAGGTTGGATTATAAATACTGGAGGTTGCGAAACTGGTCCAGCAGTTCCAAAACCAGGAAATCATAATATCGTGTATGCTAATTGTAAGGGAAGATTTAGTGTATTCAATAAACTTACTGGAACTGAAAGAGAATATTCAGTTGGAGCATCAAATATTTACGGCCACAATCCTAAAGATTTAAAGTATCGTTTTCAACGCGTTGCACCAGTTCATGTGTCTCCTCACAATCCAAATGTAATTTACCATGGGTCTCAGTATTTACATAAAACAATTACAGATGGACTTATATGGGAAACCATATCACCAGATTTGACTGCTTTTGAGGACGATAAACAAGTGATTTCTGGAAGTCCAATAACAAGAGACATTACTGGAGAAGAATATTATAGTACGTTATATTCTATAAGAGAATCTAGTCTAGAGGAAGGCTTAATTTGGACAGGATCTAATGATGGCGTTGTTTCTTTAACTAAAGATGGAGGTAAAACATGGAAAAATGTGACGCCAAAAAATTTACCAAAAGGAGGAAGGGTTGAGTCTGTTGAGCCTTCACAGTTTAATAAAGCCAAAGCTTATATAGCAGTAGATAGACACTTATTGTCTGACGCAAAACCTTATATATATAAAACAAATGATTATGGTGAAACTTGGGAATTAATTACTACAGCATCAAATGGTATTCCAGCTGACTTTACAACTCGTGTGATGCGTGAAGATCCAGTGGGTCAAGGCTTACTTTATGCTGGAACTGAGTTTGGCATGTTTATCTCTTTCAATGATGGAGAAACTTGGGATAAGTTTCAACAAAATTTACCTGTAACACCAATTACAGATCTTAAAATATTTAGAGGCGACCTTGTAATAAGCACAATGGGGAGAGGGTTTTGGATTTTAGACAATATAACGTCTTTAAGACAGCAACAAATAAGCGATTTAAAAAATACTCCGTATTTATTTAAACCAGATACAACCATTCGTTATCGCTATCCAAATGTAAGTAGTAGAACGTTCCCAAATTATCCAAGTACAAGTGTTATTATGGATTTCTTTATACCTGAAGGGACAAAAGGAGGTATTCAATTAGAAATATTAAATACAAATAAAGAAGCTCTGGCTACTATTTTAAGCGATAGTACACAACTAAAATCTTCTGTAAAAGAAGTTGAAGATATGCAATTAAGCCAAATTCTTCGTTTTGTAGATTCAAAGCTTGAAGATAAGCCAGGTTTGAATCGTTTTGAATGGGATTTAAGGCAAAAAGGAGCGTGGGTAAAAGATGAAAAACGTCGCTACAAAAATGGTCCTATGGTTGCTCCAGGTACTTACATTGCAAAATTAACGGTTGGTGAACAATTTTTTGAGCAATCTTTTGAAATAGTAATGGATCCTAGAGTAGAAGAAGCAGGTATTAAAAAAGAGGATATTGAAACACAAATTTTAATGCAAAATAAAGTGATAGATCTATTGTCTGAAGCCAGAATGTTAGAAGCAGATTTAGAAAAAGAAGCAAAATCTTTAAAAGACAAAAAAGCAAAGGATAAAGTTAGTCGTTTGGAAAAAGTTGAAGCAGTATTAAAACAGCTAAAAAGTGATGAAGGTGCTTATCCGAAGCCAATGTTAGTTTCACAAATTTCATATTTACTTAATGTAATAAGTGGTGCAGATCAAGTACCAGGAAAAGATGCCACAGATAGACTTAGTGATTTGCAATTTCAATTTAACAAGGTTAAACAAGAAGCAAAAGAATAGAGTTATTTTTTATAAAAAATAAGTAACAAACTTTTCATAAATTATTATCTTAATTAATAATTTGAACCTGCTATCATAATTTATTATAAAACATTATCTTTGTATACATATTAATTTGTAAAACCCATTTTATTTAAAGCATGGCAAAATCGCAACAGACGTACAATAAGAGTGAAAAAGAAAAAAAACGTTTAAAAAAGCGTGAGGACAAGAGAAAGAAAATGGAAGCTCGAAAGCTTGATAAAGAAGCTGGAAATAATGAGGGAATCCGATTTGCTTATGTAGATCATAATGGTAACTGAACTGATACGCCTCCCGATCCTTCAATGAAAATAAAGGTTGATGCTGAAAGTATAGAAGTTAGCATTCCTAAAACTTTAGAAGGTGACAAAGAAGAAGTTGATTTTGTTAGAAATGGTAAAGTCTCTTTTTACGATTCTTCAAAAGGCTTTGGATTTATTATAGATACCGAAAATCAAGAAAAATACTTTTGTCACGTTAGTGGATTAAATGACGACATTGCGGAGAACGACAAAGTAACCTTTGAACTTGAAAAAGGAATGAAAGGTATGAATGCTGTTCGAGTAACGTTGGTAAAATAACTTTTCTTTACATTTTTTATATTCAAAATTGAGACAACTATTTTAGTATTTAATCTAATATTCTCATTTCATCGATTCATCGATGAAAATTCCCTTTAATATAGACTTATAGTCATACATCGTAAATTTTTAACGTTCATGTAGTTTTCATGATTAAAAAGGCTTAGTTGGTTAATTTCGACAAGATTAACAAATAGTAAGCCCCATGAAAAATCTACTTTCGTATTTATGTATTGCATGTATTACAGGTTCTTTTATAACACTTTCTGCGCAAGAATCTGTTAATAATTATCTTGAACGTAATCCTATATATGACTATTCTGAAAGTCAACTAAACAATACTGATAGTATTCCTGGTTTTGACGCTTCAACAAATAAGCTGAAAATTACTGGCACTATTTATCAAAGTGATGGTGTAACTCCTGCAAAAGATGTGTTGTTATATATAGAACAAGCAGATGAAGAAGGAGACTACCAGATAAAAACAGAAAACAATAAACGCTACATGCATCATAGAGCTTGGGTAAAAACTGATGCTAATGGACAATACACATTCTTTACGTTTGTTCCTGGTGCAGCAACAGATCCTATTACGTTTCCACGAAGAAAAGGTCTTCAAAAAATATATCCAATAATTAAGGAAACAAACAAAACTGAATATAACCTTGATGCCTTATTGTTTGATAACGATCCTCAATTAACTAAAACTTGTCGTAAACGTTTAAAAAGAAAAGGCATAGACAGCATTCTTAGCCCAGAAAAAAGTGGTGATATGTTAGTAGTAAATAGAGATATTGTTCTAGAAGAGAACCAGACAGAAGTAAAATAGTCAAAAATATATTCTTATATAAAAACTTAATCCTGCTCTTTGCGGGATTTTTTTTATGTCAAATACTTAATATAATTGCCTATTTAATTATGATTTTTTTAATCCTAATAATATAATGTGTTAAGTCCTCAAACATTTTAAAAAAATCTGCTAACTTAATACCTTTAATTTTTTACGATTTAAAAGCAATGAAGAAAAGAAACAGCATATCTAGAAGAGCTTTTGTAAATAACACTGCTGCTGCTACAGTCGCAATGACTATACTACCTTCCATATCCATGCTTGGTAACACAAAGCCTTCTAATAAAGCCCTTAAACTAGCTGAGCAATATAGAGGTGAATTACTCGATTTACTACAAGATATGATTAAAGTGCAAAGTATTGGAGGTGAGTCTGCTAGTAATGCACAACAAGTTGTGAAAAATTACTTAAAGAAATTACCATATCGCATTGATGAAAGTGCAGATAAACCAAGTTTATACAAAGAACATCCTGAATATATGCCACCAAATCCAGCTGGTGATGGTCCTTTTATAAATGTTGTTGGATGGCCAGAAAAACAAAAAGGAAAACAGTTCGCCATGTTTGCTCATATTGACACGCACTCTATCGAAGATGGATGGAACTCAGATCCTTTTGAACCTAAATTAGTTGGTAACAAACTATATGGATTAGGGACTTCAGACGATAAAGCAGGTGTTGCCGCTATGTTAGTAGCTGCAAAAGCATTGTCAAAATCAAAGCAATCCTTACCTATAGTTATGAGTTTACACGGAAAAGGAGGAGGAGGTCGAGGAAGTTTACCAGTTTTTGAACGCATAAGTAAAACGAATCATAATATTGGAGCTGTACTCTATGTGCATCCAGCGGAAACAGGACGTGGACTAGAAGATATTAAGAATGCTGTACAAGGCATAGCAGATTTAGAACTTCACATGACTGGATGGCGTGGAGAAGCTCTTGAAATTGGCAGTATAGATTCAGCTGAGTGGAACAAAGGAGGTAGTGCTGTAGATAGATGTTTAGAATTATTTGATCTTTTAAAAAAGACTGTTTTTAAAGATATATTAGTTAATATTGGAATTATAAATGGAGGCGATCGAATAGGCTCAATAGCAGATGAAGTTACTGTTACTTTTAGGTTAAAATTTAGTGGTAAGCATACTTGGAAAGACCTAGTTAACGATGCCAATAAGATAATAAGTGAATTTGTAGCATCAAAGTCAACCTCTACTAATACTTATAAAGCTGAACTAAAAAGTGTTGGTTATATGACCAATCCAGGAGCCGCAGACTGGGAAGCACCCGAAAGTAAGGTGTTGCGTTCATCTATTGCTGACGTCACTGGTAATGAACCAACTGCGTATCCTAATCATTATGCTGGCGATATTAGGTATCCAATTCGTTTATTAGAAGTTCCTGCTTATGGTATTGGCTCATTAGGCGGTAATTTTTATTTGCCAAATGAATGGGTTGATTTGGATGATTTGGTGAAATTGGTAGCAGTAATTATACAAACTATGAATGGTTGGGATAAACTATAACAAACGTGAATTGAGTTTTAAACTAAAATTATATAAACATGAATAAAAATTTCAACATAAAACTTTTGAAGTTTCAAACCATAAATGAATTAAGTAATGCTTGGGATTCAAATTCCTATAAGGAATTATTGGATATTATGGAATATGGTGACATTTCTGATATTTCTGAAAATGAGCTAAAAGACATGTGCTTAATGTGCTTATCTGATAATAATCCTGAAGAAGCGGCCGAAATAATTTTAAATTACATATTTGATGATCGCCTAAATGATGGACAAATAGAAAATCTATCAAACGAAATGTTAGATGAAAAAATGTGGGAAGAATATGCCGATATAAAATTACATGAAGAGTTTTTTAATGTGCATCAATTACTTTATGAAGCCTATAGCGGAAAATTTCCGCATCCAGAAGCAATAACCTTTCAAATTGAAATAAGCACCGAAAACGCGGCAGATTTAAAAATTATTGATCAAAATACTGAAGCAATTTTATTGCGATTAATTGTAAAAGGAATGCCAGAAAACACCCTAATTAATCGATTATACGATGAGCAATTAGAAACAGGTAAATTTGAAGAAGCTAAGCATATTATTTGGCAATTAAAAAAAGAAAATAATTCTCCCAATAGTGTTATATTTAATGTTGTATCTTCATCATATTGGTTTAAAGACTTTAAATATGCCGAAGATTTTACAGCTATTATAAATCAATTAGACACTAATATTAACAACAATTAATAGTTTTAAGTTTAAATGGATGACAATCTGGTAATTGAAAATTTACATTCACTTGAAGAACTTCACAAACATATAGAAGTATACATAAATACGCTAAAAAATGTTGACAAAGGTTCTGAGTTAAAAAACTTAATAGCAAATGATTTTAAAAATCTAACAAATTTTTATATTATGGTTGGCAATCATGCAAACAAGCCTATTTCTTTGCCACAAGACACTTATTTGCTTAATTATGTAATTTCAGAAACGTTTAAAGATCTTTTAATTCTGCATAGAGATGTCTTTTTAGAATTGCATAAAGTAGAAATATATAATGCTGAAAAACAAATTTCAAATACTCAAATAGATAATCATTTTTTTCAATCTAAGAGCATATTAGAAAGTGCATTGGATACATTTTCAAAATCTACGATTCACGAATCCAAAATGCTAAACAAGGACGCTAAGACCATTCAAAAAATTAGCAGAAAGTTAAGCCTTCATACAAATCCTTGGGATATTTATAAAGAGCAATACAAAACTTTGCTACAACAAATTAATGATATAACTAAAACAAACTCAGCATTAATAAAAACATCTAAAACATTTGAGGCACTAGAAAAAGTAATTAAAAAAGTTACCAAAAATCATAATGAGTTGGTTGATAAAACCATGCAAGTAGTTCAGTTTATATCTAAATCTATTGATGAAAAAGGAGATTTATTATCTTATGTTGATGAACACCTTCAAAAACATTATAGTGCCGAAAATAATCATCAATTGTTTACTGATGCTGTAAATAATGAGATAAACCAGCTCTCAAGAATTGAAGTGCCAATTGCTTTCCATGAAGGTCAACTATCTGTTAGAAACATAGATTTTAATAAACGTACCCAAAAATGGTTTGATTATAAAATTCTTCCAGATTTGATGGATCTAATTGGCATTGAAACCAATTTACTTAATAAACATAGTCTTAATTTAATAAATTTAAAAAACAGTTTTCAACTCTTTAAAAAGCACAATAAAGAGGAGGATTTTAATGTCATTGTAAATTCGTTAGCTCATTTACTTGATGAAATGAGAAATCTAAAAAATAAAGGCGAGATTATAACCAAGGCAATGCGAGCTAAAATTAAGGAAGAACTTCTAGTATCAAACCTATTGAAAGGCTTGCCGTTTTTAGAAGTTCCCATAAACTCATCGTTAAGTATTGAAGGAAATACAATTTTAAAAAATGTTAAAGAGTCTCTTAGAAAAAGAAGTTCATATTTTAATTCTAAGTACCAAAAATCGGTTAATTATGAGAGCTTATCAAATTTAGAGCTTTCAGCTGAATGTATAGCATACAGAATGTTTCAAGATGAAAATTCTCATTATGATTCGCTTTTTTTAAGTAAAAAATTTATTGGTGATTTATTTTTAGTTGCTAGAAAAGATCAAGAATTAAAATTAGAACAAATTATAAACCAATGGCAAAATGGATTTAATAAATCTGTTCTCGTTGTTGGAGATAGATTGAGTGGTCGTAGCACATTTATAGATTATACAACGAAAAAATTCTTTAGAAAAGACATTGTCACTTTACAACCAAACACTGACGCAACTATTGATGGTAGAAAATTTAGTACGACCTTTAATTTAAAAGAAGCTTTAAATTATGTAAAAAACAATAATATAAAAAGTACAAAACCAGTTATTATTATTGATGATTTGGAATTATGGAGGGATAAAAGCTACAGTCTATTAACTAACATTAGAGCTTTAGTTGAATTTATTGAAACAGAATCTGACGAAGCTTTCGTAATCACTACAACTACATCTCAAATGCAAGCTCATTTAGATCAAAGATTTGATTTTTCAAACAGATTTACCAACATTATAAACTGCAGTAAAGCTGATAAAAATGAAATTGCTTCTGCCATACAAGTTCGTCATGGTGCAGCTCATCGCAATTTAATTACTGAAGATATAGAAGTAATGTCTAATCATAAGATGCAAATGATTGCGAATAAGCTTTGTAAGCAAAAGCATAATAATTTTGGAGATACACTTCAATCTTGGACTTATCAAACCTTTGTTCAAGAAAATGAAAATGTGCTGTTTAAAGAATCATATTATGAGTTTTTAGATTTTTTCACACAGCAAGAACGTATTGTATTAAAACAAGCTCTTATTTTTAAGAAAGTATCAGAGTTTAGTTTAAAAAATGTTATTGCCAATGCCTATGATACGAACTTTAAATCTTCACTAAGGCGTTTAATAAATACTAAAATTTTATTAAGAGATATCGATGGTAATTTGTATATAAACCCTGTTGTTGTCAATGATGTTTCAAGAATATTAAATACTAATTAAGCTATGGAAACAGTACTCACTTGGTTAGATTTTTTAAAATTAGCAATTCTATTAATTTTAGGATTAATAATACTTAGAACCATTTTGAAATTTGCACCTCAATTCATTAAACGAAAATCTGTTTTCAACAAAGTTTCTCTTTACCTAAATACTGTAATTGAACTCTATAAACCAATAGCTATTCTAATTCTTCTTATTGCATTCGTGAGTATAAATTATAAGGTGCATGGTATTTTATTTATTGTTTGCTTTATTATATCGTTTTCATATATTAAAAACTACTTCAATGGTGTGCTTTTTAAGTTAAATCCAATAGTGAGTATTGGAAGTAATATTACAGTAGGAGATTTTAAAGGTGAGATAGAAAAATTTTTAGCATTTGGTGTTGTTGTTAATGAAAATGATGGAACGCGTTTTATTAAATACTCTAACATTGAAATAAACGGCTTTATCATAAATCAAACGGAATATGATGCTATGCGAAAAACTGTTTATTTGCAAGATTTACAAAATTCAACAGAATTAATAGACTTACTTTTTGATAACCCAATGGTTAATTTTAAAAATAAGCCAAGTCTAAAAAAAATAGACAACCAAAACATGCATCAACTTCAACTTACCTTAGAAAAAGGAGCAAAATTAGATGCCATATTAGATTATTTACAAAAACACAATATAACAACAAGCCTAACTAAATAGTAAGCTATGGAAATTTTATCATCATATAATCTCATTATTGAAGTTTCATTAATAATAATCTTATCATTTTTATTTAATGGTCTTTCAAAAAAAACAAATATTCCGTCAGTTTTAATGCTTATTGTGTTGGGTGTCGGTATGCAATATGCTTTAAATTATTTTACAACTGATAAAATAAATTTTTTTCCAATTCTCGAAGTTTTAGGAATTGTTGGTTTAATAATGATTGTCCTAGAAGCGGCTTTGGAACTTGAACTAAAGCGTGAAAAGTTAATGCCAATATTAAAATCAATGGCAATTGCTTTAATTGGCTTAATTGGTTCAGCTTGGGCAGCTGCAATGATATTATATCAGTTAATTCCTGAAATGACAATGCTTTCAGCTTGGATTTATGCAACACCATTATCCATTTTATCAAGTGCTATTATTATACCTAGTGTAAGTGCATTAAGTGACAATAAAAAAGAATTTCATATTTATGAAAGTACGTTTTCAGATATAATGGGAATTATGATGTTTTACTTTTTAATTGGAAAGTTAAATCCAGCTGAAGATAGCGGAGTTGCTGGGTTTACTGGAAATATATTGTTAACCATAATCATATCGTTAATTGCAAGTTATGCTATCATTTTTATATTTCAAAAAATAAAAAGTCAAGCCAAATTATTTTTATTGATTGCCGTCCTTTTGTTATTGTATGCTTTGGGTAAAAAAATGCATTTATCATCACTTATCATTATTCTAATTTTTGGACTTGTAATTGCTAACATGAAGCTATTCTTTTCTGGGAAACTTTATAAAATGTTAGATTATGGAAAAGCGCATCAAATTTACCATGAATTGCATATTATTACGCTTGAAACAGCTTTTGTTGTGCGTACATTCTTCTTCGTTATTTTTGGTTTAACCATTGCAGTTACTTCACTATTTAATTTGGATGTCGCATTAATTAGTGTTTCAATTATTGCTTCTATTTACGCAATTAGATTTGTGTTATTACGCATTTTTATTGGAAGTGATATATTACCGCAACTATTTATAGCACCAAGAGGATTAATCACAGTTCTACTATTTTATGCTATACCAACAGAAGCTCAAATAACAAGTTTTGAACCTGGTATTTTGCTGTTTGTGATTATTGGAACTAGTTTAATAATGACAGGAGCAATGATTTATGACAAGCGCAGAGCAGGAACTGCAACTAAAATAGCAAACTCCAAAAAAATTGGAACTGTTAAATGGAAAGCACCAACAATTGAGGAGGTGAAGGAATAATTATTATAAATTGTTGCTTGATTTAGATATCTAATTATTAAACAAGTTCATGATTTAGAAAAAATAATCAATCCTTCGTTAATTTAAGTAGTGCAGGAGAGAAGCACAATAAAATTGAATTAAGCTTCATTGTTTTCGTAAACTAACGTTTATTTAACCTATTTTTGCAATGTTAAGTAGTTAGACAGCCATTCTTTTTTAATTTCTAACAATTTTATAAATCATTTGTGCTCTCTTTTTTAATACACAATTTATTGTCAATAGCCTGATAAGAAGGTATTGAAAAAGTATTAATTAATTTAAAAATAATAGCATCGCAAATCCAAAATTTTCAAGAGACATACATCCTGACTTTTCAAAAACCTTAAGAAAGGGAGTCAATACTTATTTCAAAACCAATAATAAAAAC
>Ga0075467_10003363_pt1 | contig 12332 bp, 8 predicted proteins | sample DEB08_DNA_9_FD_75067 | JGI IMG/M metagenome (GOLD analysis project Ga0075467, IMG submission 75067) | Aqueous microbial communities from the Delaware River and Bay under freshwater to marine salinity gradient to study organic matter... | ecosystem: Environmental > Aquatic > Marine > Coastal ...
GCTTCTAACAACTCGGTTGATGATATTCGTAACCTCATCGACCAAGTGCGCTTCGCTCCGCAAAGAGGAAAATTTAAGGTTTATATTATCGATGAGGTGCACATGCTCTCACAACAAGCCTTTAATGCTTTCCTAAAAACCTTAGAGGAACCGCCCAAGCATGCCATTTTCATCTTGGCCACAACCGAAAAGCATAAAATTATTCCCACCATTTTAAGTCGTTGCCAGATTTATGACTTCAAGCGAATTTCCGTTGAAGACATTATCAAACACCTACAAAATGTTGCGGTCAAAGAAAATATTCAAGCCGAAGAACAGGCTTTGCGTATTATCGCTCAAAAGGCAGATGGCGCCCTAAGAGATGCCTTGTCTATATTCGATCGTATTGCTTCTTATTCCGGTGCTAGCATTAGCTACCAAGATGTAATTGATAACCTGCGCGTTCTCGATTACGATTACTATTTCCGTACCCTCGACCTGGTTTTAACCGACGATAAAGCGGGACTCTTTAATATCTTCGATGAAATTTTAGAAAATGGCTTCGATGGCCATATCTATATAAACGGACTCGCCTCTCACTGTCGCGATTTATTGGTTTGCCAAAATCCCAGCACCTTAAGGCTCCTAGAAGTGGGCGCCGAAGTTCGCGGTCGCTACGAAGCTCAGGCTAAAGCAGTAAATGCCTCCTTCCTTTTACGAGCCTTAAAAATAATTTCGGAAGCCGATGTCCGCTACAAAAGCAGTAGCAATACTCGCCTGCTGGTGGAACTCCTCCTTATGGAACTGGCCGCTACTTGGAGCAAATTAACCGCTCCGAGCGAAAAAAAAAAACCTGAACTAGAACCTAGTCCTAGTCCGCAAGCTCAGCCCAGCGCCCCGAGCCCGCAAGCTGAGAAAAGTGAAACTCGGATCGCATCTCCCGTAGAGGAAAAAAGCGAAAGCCCAAAACCGGCGGTACCCGAAAAGCCCATTATTAGTGCGCCTAAACCAGCGACACCAACACCTAGTTCTGCTGTGGCAGATGCAAAAGAGGACAGTTCGAAGCCTAAACTAACTACCCCTTTAAAGCGTAAAGCATCTTTTTCCATTTCGCAAACCTTGGAAGGGAAAAATCCGCTGGCTAAAAAAGAAGGCGATGAAGAAGAGGAGGATTTAGACGCTCCAGTAGTGGGCAAGCCCCAAGATGCTTTTGATTTGGAGCAATTGCAAAAAGTATGGCAGCTCTTTTTAGAAAAAGCTAAAGCCGATCGGCAACGCGTTACTTTGGCCACTTTAAGTGATAAACCCCTTACGGTAGATGGCCCCAAAGTGACACTTACGCTAGACAATAATATACAGGAGCAAAGTTTTGAAGCGATAAAACGCGATCTACTCTACTTCTTGCGCGAAAAGCTAAATAATTACGCCCTGAATATCTCGGTGCAAATTGTAGAAGGTACCCAAAAATTGGAACCTTATTCGCCGCAGGAGAAATACCAATATCTATTGGCGAAGAATCCGCTGCTAGAGCAATTAAGAACCGATTTAAATCTGGAGATAAAATAGCGATTATCGAAGATCTACTAAACTAATTACTAAGGTCTTACATTAGTTCTAGATATACCTATTTAGCAAATCCATTCTAGGCTCCAGACTAAATTTCCAATAAATTTTCATATTTTCGCGCCCCGGTTTAAGCGACCAACCAAGCTTTACCTCACCTCTCTTTCCGTTGGCCGTTTGAGCTTCTGCATTAAATGCAGATCAAAGCTTTTGTTATAAATTTTAAATTTAGAGTATGTCCGACACCATGAAAATTATCTACACCCTAACCGATGAAGCCCCTGCTTTAGCTACCCGCTCTTTTTTACCCTTGGTAGAAAGTTTTGCCAAAGCGGCTTCCATAGAGGTGGAAACCAGAGATATTTCATTAGCGGCCAGAATTTTAGCTCTTTTTCCCGATAAGTTAAGTGCCGATCAAAAAGTAGCGGATCACCTTTCTGAATTAGGTGAAATTGCCAAAAGCCCCGAAGCCAACATTATTAAATTACCCAATATTAGTGCTTCCTTACCCCAGTTAAAAGAAGCGATAGCGGAACTACAATCACAGGGTTATACTATCCCCGATTACCCGGATACCGCTAGTAACGATGAAGAGACAGATATTCGCCATCGCTACGACAAGGTAAAGGGAAGTGCGGTAAATCCTGTTTTACGCGAGGGTAATTCGGATCGTCGTGCCCCCAAAGCGGTAAAAGAATTTGCCAAGAAACATCCCCATTCTATGGGAGCTTGGTCTAAAGATTCTCAATCTCATGTGGCGAGCATGCAAGCAGGAGACTTCTACGCCAGTGAAAAATCTGTTTGTATAAAGGAGGCAACCACCGTTACTATTCAACATGTAGATGCTAAAGGAGAGGTAACCGTTCTTAAAAATAAATTAGCTCTTTTAAAGGATGAAATTATTGATACCTCCTTTCTTAATGTAGCGGCTTTAGAAACTTTCATTCATGAGCAAATTGCTGATGCGAAAGCCAAAGGAGTTCTTTTTTCAGTGCACTTGAAAGCCACTATGATGAAGGTTTCGGATCCCGTAATTTTCGGCTATTTCGTAAAAGCCTTCTTCAAACCCGTTTTCGATAAATACGCCGATACTCTAAAAGATTTAGGGGTTAATCCTAATAACGGTATGGCCGTTTTATTAGACACCATCACCAATTTAGACGCCGAAACCCAAGCCGCCATTGAGGCTGATATTCAAGCTTGCTACGACAACGGTCCTGACCTTGCCATGGTAAACTCTGCTAAAGGTATTAGCAATTTGCACGCACCCAACGATGTGATTATCGATGCTTCCATGCCTGCCATGATTAGAACTTCTGGGCAAATGTGGAACAAGCACGATAAGTCGCAAGACACGAAGGCCATTATTCCCGATCGTTGCTATGCTGGTATTTATCAAGAGACTATTGACTTTTGCCGCGAAAACGGTGCTTTCGATCCCACTACCATGGGTAGCGTAAGCAATGTAGGATTAATGGCACAAAAAGCAGAAGAATACGGTTCGCACGATAAAACCTTCCAAGTAGCAGCGGCGGGAACCATGCAGGTTGTAAAGGCCGATGGAACTGTTTTAATGGAACATGCCGTTCAAAAGGGAGACATCTGGCGTATGTGTCAGGTTAAAGATGCGCCCATCCGCGATTGGGTGAAATTAGCGGTAAATCGTGCGAGAGCAACGGGTACGCCTGCTGTTTTTTGGTTAGACCCACAGCGTGCTCACGACAATCAACTAAGAGAAAAAGTTAGTCTTTACTTAAAAGATCACAATACCGAAGGTTTGGAACTTCCCATCCTTTCTCCAGCCGAAGCAACGCGTTTCAGTTTACAGAGAGCGAAAGAAGGTAAAGATACCATCTCGGTAACGGGTAATGTTTTACGCGACTATTTAACCGACCTCTTCCCTATTTTAGAAGTAGGAACTAGTGCAAAAATGCTAAGTATCGTTCCCTTAATGAACGGTGGTGGTCTTTTCGAAACCGGTGCGGGGGGTTCTGCTCCCAAGCACGTGGAGCAATTTATTGAAGAAGGTCATTTACGCTGGGATTCCCTTGGTGAGTTTTTAGCTTTAGCGGCTTCTTTCGATCACTTAGGCAACAATAGCAATAATCCCAAAGCCTTAATTCTCGCCGAAACACTAGATATTGCGACTAGTAAATATTTAGATGAGAACAAATCTCCTTCTCGTAAGGTAAATAAAATCGACAACCGCGGTAGTCATTTCTACCTCTGCATGTACTGGGCTGAAGCCCTGGCCAATCAAGATAAAGATGCTGGTTTAAAAGCCTACTTCAGTCCTTTAGCTGCCGCTATGCTTGCGAATGAGGAGACTATCATGCAGGAGTTAAACAGTGCTCAAGGAAATGCCGTTAACATCAAAGGCTATTACTATCCTAACGAAAGTTTAGTGCGTGCCGCAATGCGTCCTAGTAAGACCTTAAACGATTTGATAAAATAGTATGCGTAGCCCAGGACTGATCGTATTTTTAATACTCTTTAGCTCCTGGGCTAACTTTAGTTTTAAAGAACCTCCGACATATACTAAAGCGGATTTATTGGGTGACATTAACCCAGCCGACCATCACGACTTTAAAAAGTTACGTTCGAAATATACCAGCAAAGAAAACGCCTATTTGCGGGATGAAGTTTATGATGCTTTCAAGGAGATGTGGAGGGCTGCGGAAAATGACGGTATCCAACTTATCATTGTTTCCGCCACCCGCAATCGATCGTACCAAAGTGGCATTTGGAATCGTAAATGGTCAAGTTTCGGGGGCGAAGAAAGCAGTCGTGCCGAACGTATTTTACAATATAGCTCTATGCCGGGCACGAGCCGCCATCATTGGGGGACCGATTTCGATTTAAACGCCCTAGAAAATAGCTACTTTGAAGACGGTGAAGGTTTAAAAATTTACACTTGGCTAAATGCCAATGCTGCTAAATTTGGATTTTATCAACCCTATATTGCCTTTAACAATTATCGCGAGCAAGGTTACCGCGAAGAAAAATGGCATTGGTCTTATTTCCCCTTAGCTTCTAAGTTTCAACGCGCCTATAATCATTTGGTGGAATACGGCGATTTAAAAGGCTTTCAGGGCGATGAATATGCCGATAAATTACAAGTAATCGACACTTATGTAAATGGGGTTGATGCTTGGCCAAATAGGGCTAACTAGGCCTCTCAACTCAAGCGAAAATTATATTTCCTCGCTCTACACTTATATCAAAAAAATAATCGCGAATACTTGAAATGCTTCTAGCAAATTAACTTAGTAGCAACAAAAACAGCCCTCTTTGGGCTGATAATTTTCCTTACCTTGGCCTCCTCTCTGTAAAAAAAGCATCTTGAAAAAAAATCAAACTATCGGTCTCCTTATTGGCGTTGTTATTATCCTTGTGGCTTGGTTTGCCTTAAAGGGAGATGAGACCCAAGAACGTGACATTACCACCACTGCCTTTGTATCTGATTTCACTGATCTCGTTACCAGTTCAGGTGAGCTTATGGCTAAAAATTCGGAAGATATCAATGGCCCCAGTAATTCACGTCAGTATGGACTTTACAATATCAAAATTTCGGACCTCGTAGCGGAAGGTACTTACGTAGAGAAGGGCGATTTTGTAGCCGAGCTGGATAAAACCGAATTGAGCAGCAAGTTAAACGACCTCTTTACCGAATACGATAAAGCGCAAAGTATTTACACCCAAACTCAGTTAGACACCACCCTGGAAATGCGCGAAAAACGCAGCGAATTGGAATCTTTAGTTTTCGATATTAAGCAGAAGAAAATTGAAATAGAGCAAAGCATTTACGAACCACCCGCAACCATCCAGCGCCTTAAATTAGATTTAGAAAAGCTTGAACAGAGTCTCGCTCAAAGCAAAGACAATTACATTATTAAGCAAAAGCAAAGTCGTGCAAAAATGGTGGAAGCTGGCGCTACGCTTTCGCAAACTCGCAGTAAAGTATCTAGCCTACAAGAACTGGAAAAGGAATTCCGCATTATGGCCCCTAAAAATGGCATGGTGATTTACAAACGCGAGTGGGGCGGGCGTAAAAGAAAAACGGGCTCTACCATTTCTCCTTGGGATCCTGGCGTGGCTACCCTACCCGACCTGAGCGAAATGCAAAGTAAAACCTACATTAATGAGGTAGATATTCGCAAGGTAAAACAAGGGCAAAAAGTAATCTTAGGTTTAGATGCCTTTCCCGATGCTTCCCTTACGGGAGAAGTGCTAGAAGTGGCCAATGTGGGCGAAGACCGCGAAGATTCGGATTCCAAAGTTTTTGAACTAATTATTCGTGTTAACAAAAGTGATAGCACCTATCGCCCAGGCATGACTACCAGTAATCAAATTGTAACCAAAACTTTAGAACAGGTTTTGCAGGTTCCACTGGAAGCTATTTTCAATCAGGAGGGCATAACTTATGTTTACCTTAAAGAGGCCGTTGGAATAAGCAAGCAAGAAGTGAAAATTGGCGCTAGTAACGATGAGTACGCCGTAATTGACGAAGGTTTAAAGGAAGATGACGAAGTATTCCTTACCGAACCCACTGCCGCTGCCGACGCTGAGATTAACCGACTAAGTGCTTCCTAAATGGAGCGCATTCTTATAAACTTAACTATCGCCTTTGAAGCCATTTTGGCTAATAAAGTGCGGTCTATCCTCACCGCATTAGGAATTATATTCGGAGTGGCGGCTGTAATTACCATGCTCGCTATTGGTAAAGGTGCCCAAGTGGAAATTCTCAAGCAAATAGAATTAGTAGGCGTCAATAATATTGAAATAAAGCCGCTCGTAGAACAAAGTGAAACCGAAATTGGGCAAATTGAGAGTGGCCAAAAAGAGAAAAAATTATTCTCTAAAGGCCTCGATTTAAAGGATGCGGCTAGTATCCAAGAAATTCTTCCAACCGTTAAAGCAATCAGTCCCGAAATCGTAATAGACACCTATGTAATTAGCGGCGGTAGAAGACGCACGGCCAAATTAATTGGGATTAAACCTGCTTATTTCGAAGTTTCCAATATTGAACTCAAAAACGGTCAAGCTTTTAGTGAAGCCCATAGCCTAAACAAAGAAGCGGTTTGTATTATTGGTAGTGGTATTAAGAAGAAACTCTTCCCGGGAACGAAAGCCCTAGGACAGAAAATTAAGGTAGGGAAACAATGGCTCACCATTATAGGCATCACCAAAGGAATAAACCTCAGCTCAAAAGCGCAAGAAAATTTAGGTATTCGTGACTATAACATGGACATCTACGCCCCTATCAATACCGTTTTAAGCCGCTATATCGATCGTGCAAAATTGCGAGAAGACAATGGCTCCGATTTCGAAGATGAAGACGAACCCCAAGTGCGAACAATGAAAAACTACCATCAAATTGACCGCATGGTAGTGCAAGTAAAAGACAGTGAATACTTGGGTAGCACAGCGGAAGTAATTAGCCGTCTCCTGCAGAGAAAACACAATAAAGTAGTGGATTTTGAAGTGATTATTCCCCAACAATTATTAGAACAACAACAGCGCACCAAAGATATTTTCAACTTGGTATTAAGCGCCATTGCGGGTATTTCCCTCTTAGTAGGTGGTATAGGAATTATGAATATTATGCTCGCCTCAGTATTGGAGCGCACCCGCGAAATAGGTACCCGCTTGGCCATTGGTGCTAAAAAACAAGACATCATTCAGCAGTTTTTAATGGAAGCGCTTTTAATCAGCTTAAGCGGCGGAATAATTGGCGTACTATTAGGAGTTTTGGCCTCTTTCCTGGTTTCTACTTTCGCCAATATAGAAACCATTGTAAGCGCCTATTCCATCCTCATTTCCTTCGGAGTGGCCTCCGTTACGGGACTAGTTTTCGGACTATCACCTGCTAAAAAAGCCGCCGAGAAAAACCCGGTAGAATCCTTACGCTATGAATAAATATATCGCTTTAGCCCTTTTTGCTTGTTTTGGCTTTCGCCTGATGAGTCAAACTGAGAAGCTTAGTCTAAGGGAAGCTATTATTTCCGCTCAAAAAACTTCTCCTTCCTATTATCGTGCTATTAACCTAGCCGAGAACCGCTATTGGAATTATCGTCAGTTTAGAGCCAGCCTTTTACCGCAGTTAAATTTAAGCGGCTCCTTACCTAACTACTCAAGTGCCATTGATGTAGTTACCCTAGATGATGGGACCTTTGGTTTTGCGCAGCGTGAGCAACTTTTTCTAAGCTCCAGTTTATCCCTCGACCAAAATATTGCCCTTACTGGAGGGCGCCTGTCGCTTATTTCGAGCCTGCAACGCAGCAATGTGTATAGCCCCACTAACCGGACTAGCTATTTTTCTACGCCTATTTCATTGAGCTACTTTCAACCGATGTTTTTGTACAACGATTTAAAGTGGAACAAAAAAATTCAGCCCATTGCCTACGAAGAATCGCAACGCGCCTACATTGAAGATTTAGAAAACATAGCCAATGAGACCACCAGTCTTTATTTTCAGGCCCTAAGCTCATCCATCAACCAGCGCATTGCCGAGCAAAACTTAAAGAACAACGATACGATTTACAAAATCTCAGTAGGCCGTTATAATTTAGGGAAGATCGCTGAAAATGATTTGTTGCAAATTGAGTTAAACCTTTTAAATGCTGAAAATGCGCTGACCAACGCCCGCTTAAATTACGAGGTAGCGGCGCAAAATCTCAAACGCTTTTTAAATATCCCCACCGATCAAGAATTAGATTTAGCCATTCCCTGGGAAGTGCCAGAGGTAGAAGTTGATTTACCCACCGCCCTAAGTGAAGCCAAGGCCAATCGCGCCGTAGTTTTAGAGTTTCGCCGCCGTCGCCTAGAGGCAGATCAGCAAGTGGCTCAAGCAAGAGGGAACACTAATTATAACTTCAACCTGAGTGCCAATTTTGGTTTATCACGCCAAGCGGGTGATTTTCAAACCGTGTATCAAGATCCCTTCTTGCAACAGCAAAACATTGTGGTAGGGGTAAACATTCCTTTAATCGACTGGGGACAAGCCCGTTCGCAAGTGCGTCGCGCCAAAGCCAACCGCGAATTAGCGGAAGTAAATATTCAGCAAGATGAAGTTAACTTCGAGCAAGAAATCTTCTTGCAAGTAATGCAGTTTAACGCGCAATATCAACGTTTACGCATCGCCGCAAAGGCCGACACCGTGGCCCAAAAACGCTATGAAGTAGCCCGCCAGCGTTACTTAACAGGAAAAATAAGTATCACTGATATCAACATCGCGCAAAGCGAAAAAGATGGAGCTAAACAATCGTATATCTTCGAGTTACAGCGCTTTTGGAATAATTATTATAATCTCCGCCGCCTATGTCTTTACGATTTTAAGCGTAAGCAAAAGATTGATTATCTCGCGGAGTTTTTGAACTAGGCATCTAGCGCCAAGCGTTTTGTAAAACATAGTACGAATAGCGGAACTCCGTATTATAAACTCCATTGGAATCAATGATCTTAGCGATACCGAACCACTCTTCAATATCGTTGGGATCTTGTGAGAAGGAATCTTGATAACCAAATTTCCACCAAGCGTCTAAATACTCGTGAATACAAACACCGGCTAGGGGAAGCCCCGTGGTATTAATGTCGTTTAAATTCTGTAATAAGCCCGCTCCCTGATCTATAGCACTGTTGCCCCCATAGCCATAATTAGGCGGCCCTACTCTATTTACATTGGGAGAAACGCTTAAACCCGTTTCCGTAATCAAGAGCGGTTTATTTAAATTCTTCAGTTTCACTTGTTCTAACCAGCCCTGAAATATGGTGCCAGAACTACTCCCTAAATTGGTAAAGGGTCGGTAATAAGGCACCGCATAGGAATAGGCATTATTCGAAATAAAGTCTAGGAAGGGGGTTTCGATTAGATTGAAGGTGCGAATTTCATTACTATAGGTAATTAAATTTTGCTGCTGGTAGTTCTCACTTTCGTAAGATCTTAAATAGTCTGCCATTTCCGCTAGAAATACTTCGGAAGCCGTTCTATTAGTATCGGTTTCAATAAAATTACCCTTAAAATGCTTAAGGTCTGGATGTTTTGTATCGGTCGCAATTATGCTAGATCGGCTCAGTTCATTACCTAAAATATAGGCTAACAGTGGCGGGCGCTTATCTGGGTAAACCGAATAAATTCTGTCTACTACTTCTTCTATATAATTTTTGGTACTCTCTTTAAAAGCGGGCGCTTGAAAGTCTTCCGCTTCACCATCTATCCAAATAGTAGTTAGAAAATAAAGTCCGCCAATGTCTTTTAAAGCCTCATAACAATATTGGGGAGCACCCCAAAAGCGAATGGTATTGGCATTCATCGCTTTAATATTCTCAATATCTCGGTAGATATTGGCTTTTACAGCGGCTGGAAGCGCTAAAGAGCTTTCAATCTCCCAAGGCAAAAAACCCGGGTAACCGGGAACGTAAACCATTCCTTTTACCAAAAAAGGTTCATTGTTTTTTAGGATATAGTTGTTGTCAACGCTAAACAATGCCGCAGTATCTAAAGGAGTGGTGGTCACTGGCCCCTCTTTTTTGCACCCAAGCAACAGAAATAGCACAAAGAATAAGAGACGGGGGTAAGAGCGCATTACTATTTTCAATTAAACAAAGGTAAGAACAAAGAAATTTCAGAAAGCTATCTTGTCCGCACCATTCAAAAACAAGAGCACTACCTGTAATAATTTTAAAAATTAGCCACTAACCAGTAAAGAATAAAAATTGAGTAGCGATTTCTACACCCTGTCCATTTTGCCGCATGCTGGCATAATCATTAAAATTTGTCGCGCTTATACCAATAGCGAAGAAGATTTTGAGGACTATTACCAGGAGGTATGTTTGCAAATTTGGAAGAGCCGTACAAACTTTAAGCAGCAGTCGGAATGGTCTACCTGGATTTACCGCTTGACCCTAAATGTTTGTCTTACTTTATTGAAGAAGGATAAAAAATCCCCATCCCTAGCGCTTTCTGAATCTCAAGTGCTGGAAAGGCCTGAGGAAATTAGCACAGGGTTTTCGGATCAATCGCTCGCTCAACTTTATTCCGCTATTAAGCAATTATCAGAAGTAGATAGGGCGGTCATACTCTTATACTTAGAGGAGAAGTCTTATCGTGAAATCTCGGAGATTATTGGAACCAATCCCAATAATATTGGAGTGCGCATTAAAAGAATTAAAGAACGATTAAAAAAAATACTCGATGGAAAAATCAATTGAAAACATCTGGAAAGAAGGCTTTCTAAAAAATGAAGCCCTAGTAGCTCCGCAAGTAAATAACCTCTACACAAAAAAATCACAGCACCTAATCGACCGTTTCAAGCGAACTTTCGATTTGAATATTCGCTGTATTATGGGCGCAAGCTTTGCTCTACTAGTAGCCTCTTATTTTGTGGGTGCCTTAATAGCTGGCCTTCTTCTATTTTTAATGATGAGCTATGTAGCTTATACCGCGCACAGCGAACTAAAAGCTTTGGAAAAAATTGATAAAGGGGAAAACAGCTTCAGCTATTTACAGACTTTTAAAGCTTGGATAGAAAACTCCATTGAGCGTTATGGCAGAATGTACCGCGTGGTATACCCAGGGCTTATTCTGATCTTTTATTTTGGCTTATGGTTCTCCAACACCTTAAGCAGCCTGCGCCTTAAAGTATCAGAAAGCTCCGACGATTTAATTTTCGGAATGCACCTCTACACTACCCTATTCATACTGGCTTTCGCCCTTATCATGAGTATCTTCAGTAAAGCCATTCACCGCAAAGATGTTCAGCTAATTTACGGAGGCATCATCCGCAAACTAGATGATGCTCTTGCCGATATGAAAGATTTGAGCCAGGAGCAATAAACTTTTTGTGGAACACTTTAAAGCTTAACCAGCCTAATGCGATCGCTTTCCAAAAATACAAAGCGCCCTATTTGCTTTTTCTCTCCTAGGAGGATTTGCCTAAAGGGCGCTTTTAGTTTTTGGGGCACCTCAATTTCTACCGCATCAAAATAGAGGAAGGTGCTATCATTTAGCATTTTAAAAGTAGAATTCATGGCGGCTTCGCTGCTATCTAAATCGTAATAATACCGCTTGGAATCCAAAAACAGCGCACCCTCAGTAGAATCTGCCACTTTAGTTTTAGAAATAACCTCTACCAAACGATACTCATATTCAGTACCATCGGAAAGGGCTGGCTCTAATTTACTTTCCTCCACTTTTAATTGATATTGGTAGCCCCAAGCAAAGTCGAAGCCTTCTATAAACTCTGCCGCCGAGTTGGGTGAGCTTAGGCAGAGCCTTTTAAAGTGCTCGTAATTTTGATAGACTAAAAAGGGTGCAATACTTATCTCCTTAATAATAGCTTCGGGTTGGGCTCTGACTGAGATTGCCATAAAACCCAAAAGGAGAATACTAAATTGTTTCATCTGCAAAAGTCTGGCCTATTCTTTAGTCCGCAAAGCCTCGATCAACTTTTTGCATAAGGCATCAATATTATCGTCGGCATTAATAAAGTCAGCGTCCGCGCCATTACTTAAAAAACCAAGATTGAGCATTATTGCAGGGCAGTCGACATTTTGAAGGACATAAGAATCAAAATCTGTAATATCAGATTGGAGATTCACCGAAGCATCTGAATTTAGTTGACTGATAATGGTTTCTGCCAAAGCCAAGCTTTCACTTTTATATTTGGAATTCTCGTCAATCATTAAGCTCATTCCCTGCTTGGTAGCCTCCTTGTGAGCGTCCATATGAATGGAAATAAACAAATTTGCCTTTTCCGCTTTAGAAATCGCCACTCTTTCCTTCAAATCTA
>Ga0075467_10003365_pt1 | contig 12328 bp, 4 predicted proteins | sample DEB08_DNA_9_FD_75067 | JGI IMG/M metagenome (GOLD analysis project Ga0075467, IMG submission 75067) | Aqueous microbial communities from the Delaware River and Bay under freshwater to marine salinity gradient to study organic matter... | ecosystem: Environmental > Aquatic > Marine > Coastal ...
CACATTGGGGTCGGACGTATCATTCTTCCAGCAGTCCTTTTGCATGGTACCTTCGATGCCATCCTTTTGTCCATCACGACATACATTGAAACGAAGTATGATGAGTTTTATGCAAATGGAGGGAACGATGCCGACGGTCTACCATTCAATGCCGTGGCGGTGAATATAGTCGCGTGGACTTCCATCCTCGGATTGATGGGATTCGGCTTTATATGGTTCATGATACAAAGTAGGCGGCAAACGAAAAGATTGGCACTAGTTGAGATTAGAGGCAATCCCTGCGAAGAAAACCCCACAGCTCTTGTGTTTTCGTGAACAACAACAAGTTCACATGCATAAAATATTGTTCCTGTATATATGTTACAGTTTAGTAAGATAAGAAATCAAGCTGACACGTAGCACCAACTATAAACACTGCAGGACTGACACTTGTACGTGTCTCATCCTCCTCTCGTATCAGTGGAACAATAGTGCTCAGAGTTCCACGCCAGACACGTTGTAGTTTTTGACTACTGTCTTGAGAACCATCCGTTTCTTGCATAGATCGCCTACCACCTGCATTTTGTATGACTGCACATGGCGTACCATCCTCCCATTTCTCTCCACTACTAGCAAGTAGATTGCAGAGTGCTTCCAACTTATCTAACCGTCCAATCATTAGGAAAACAAGCGTATCAACACCTAATCCTTCCCATTTCCCACTGTCATCACCTTCATTGTCATTCTTACTTCCAAGACCTCGACTCCTCCCAAAAGCATCCGTACCACTCCAAACTCCAAAAGATTGACAATTCAATGATGGATCAGTCAATGGTATTCCACCCAAATGTGGTCCAGCGATACAACTCGAAATAGCCGGTGTGTAAGTGTACGGAATGTTGTTGGATTTTAACGTGTCAATTTCGGTTCGTGCTCGACCAAAGAGGAAGGGATCTCCGCCTTTTAACCTCAGTATTTTTTTTGATTGTGTCATGGTACTACCATCAGTGGATGAGGATGTTTGTGTCATTGCCATTTGCAATATCAAGTCGTCGATTTCACTCTGTTTCCAACTCTTTTGAGAATCTCCCCGTTTTCCGACACAGATTACCTCACACTGTTTTGGAACTACTTTGCAAATGTCCTCGTAGGCTAGCCCTAGTGAGTCGTATAGGACTGCATCTGCTTGAGATAATAGATGCAGTGTGGATAGTGGAAGTGAGAGTAGGGATGGGGTTAGACCTGTCCCTATTATGTGTACAATGGATGGATTTTGTTGTGCATTCTGAGTCGGCGGTTTGACAATATTATCATCATCTGGTGGGCCTATTAGAGACACTAGCCTCTCGATTGTCTCTCGCAAAGACGAGTCATCGTCTGCTGATGTAGTTCTCGAAGGATTGTCACTTGAGCTACTGGCTTGAAGAAGGCTTGATGGTGATGTAGAACGTACCGATGATGGGCAATGATGGAAAGCAGCTGAAGGACGCAGAATGCGGCTTGTCCGTGCTCCACCAACGAGCAGAGCAGACGCACCACCACTAGATGATAATAATAGCGCAAGTAGCACGGCGAAGTAGAGAGGACTCAGCATCGTTCTAGTAGCCAACAGAAATAATAATCGCCCTATTACCGAAAACCGAAAGCCTACCGAAGCTCAAGCTCATTCTTTTTGATAGGGGGCTGCGGTATGTGGGCACAATTATTATGTTGCCCCTCTTATTAGCCCGCAATAGAGGCACAATCCCCGTTTCTCTCAATATCTGCTCATTTTATGACCTACATAACCAAATATCTTTATTCTATTGAGGGGGAAGCCCTCTCAGCCCGTCAATTCAAGTGCTGTCCGCCTCCATCCAAAATTAAAATCATTATCACCATGAGATTTCCGAGATCGTATTCACGCTGCTAGTGCATCTCTCGACGCAGATAGAAGCGCTTATATTCACTGCATCGCATAGAACAGCATCTTGAGGAAATGATTCCTTCGTCACTGCGGTGTACACAGCGGCATCTACGCTGCGTCGGAACAAGATGTTTTCTTCCATCATCCAACAATAGCGTTCGATCCAGCCGATTCATATTCCATCACGACAATAACACTCGATTCATTGCAGGAATTTCAACCAACAATAGCTCTATAATAAATAATCTATCCAAACGAAGAAATTACAACGCTATTTCAGGATCAACAGTACAACAATTCCGCAACCTAAGCGAAAAATCTACCGATCCAACTCCTCGATCCCTCCCTCGATTCCTCATCCACAAAAACGAAGACCTTCCCGACTTATACTGCTTTCCATTATCCTTACTCAGAGAAAGAAGCAAATTCAGCGAGCAAGCAGAGTCCAGTTTAGAATTGGAGTCGCTAACCATCAATAATGTCAATTGGTACACTGCCGCATATGACACGGACCAAATTCCAATTTTGCAATTTGGAATGGCTTCATCTGGAACATTTGGGGAGTTATTGCAAAAGTATAATCCAACATTGGCAAATGAGGAAGTTATGAACATCAATGGTATCAATTACTACAAGACAAAAGAGGTTGCAATGGAGGCAGCTGCGGCAAGAGTGATTGATTTGTATGCCGAGTACAACAAGAAGGAGTACAAAGTATTTCGTGAGGATGACTCCGTCATGGCCTTGCGATATTGCGTGGAGGATCCAGAAATTGTAGTTGGAGATATAATTTCCATTGCGTCGAGAATGGAAAAATTTGCGTTGCTATTACATACCCCCCTTAACTTTTTTGAGACTTACTTTGATAGAGTGAAGGGTTTGAGTGTCAAGGACTGTTATCACAGTCAAGATCGTGTGTACAAGCATGGAGAGCATGAAGGGTGGTGGAATACAGCGACTTTTACTGACCCCATTACGTCGGAGGTGTTTCATTCCGGATTGGTGGGTAAGATGAAATGGGAAAAAAGGGAGGGTCAAAATCTCTCACTTGATGAAGCACGTGTGCACATTGAGGATGGGAAGGTGTATTATAAGAATGCACGGTTTGCCAAACATGCTGCTGCGGCACGTGCAATTGACTGCTATGCGTTTCGAGAAGGGGACGACAAAGTGGCGAAGAAGTATCAACTGTGTTTGGAGGAACCTTACAGTGAGAATGCTATGGGCAGTGATGATTATGACAAGCTGCTAGAACGGAAACGGATGCAACAAACGACGACAGCAGCGACGACACCATCCACACGGCCAGATGAGAAGCCGGTGTTGTTCAATGCCTCGTTGAAAAATTATGCTTTTCAATTGCACAATCCAATGGATTTTCTAGCCGGTTCTTTCCAACGAGTGCGTCGATTTATGTACGAAGATTCTGCATTCCAAGATGAAACTATTGAACTCGAGGGGAAAACGTGGCACACTTCATCATTCTGCGACGAAAATAGCAATGAAATCTTCCAAGCAGGGCTTGTCAAACCCCTAACAACTGTCAAGCGAAAACTTGATTCGGTAGCTGCTGTGCCACCCTGTGAAGATGAGGTCCGCGTCAAGGATGGTAAAGTTTACTATTCATCCACTAGAAATGCCAGGCACGCCGCTGCCGCACGCGCAATCGATTGCTACCTACACCGAGAAGGAACCGAAAACTTCAGGGAGAAGTATCAACTTTGTTACGAAGAACCCTACTTTGAGGGAGATGATTCATATCAGTTCGACTACAGCTCCAAGTTTTTACGCCAGCGCGAAATTGCTATCGATGAAATGCCAGACATGAACCAGTCGTTTACCAAAAAAACAGGAGAAAAGACTTTCAAATCAGTTGCAGCATCATTTTCATTCCAGTTGCATGCCCCGGTCAACTTTTTAGAGAATAGCTACAGGCAAATATATGGTTCTACATACCCCAAAGAATCGTTTCAATATCAGAGTGTTAGGCCAAACGACAGCACCCAAAAATGGTTCACAGCTACATTCACAGATCCTGGTACATCAGAAGTATTTGCGTCAGGACTTGTGGCACCGATCCAGATCCCCCCTAAAAAAGGTGTTTCACTTCGGCCTCCACTCGGCGAGGCCGAAGTTCATATCATGGATGGAAAAGTGTACTATATTGAAGAGAGGTTTGCTAGGCACGCTGCAGCTGCACGTGCTATTGATAACTACATGCATCGAGAAGGGAGTGATAGACTAACGAATGAATGCAAACTTTGTCTAGAGGAACCATACAATGATGCTGCTGAGAGGGATTCAACACACAATGACTATGATGAGCTCTTGCGTCAACGTAAAGCTACACCCGGTACAACTTTAGATGAGGACAATACTTGGAAGGGGCAAATCCCGGGCAAAGCATTATCATTTGAATTGGAAGCGAACCCCTGGAAGTTACACATTCCAATGCAACTGTTGAAAAATGTAAAGTTGGGCGAAAGTGGGGTGAAAAATGTGAAGTGGGGCGATTATTCGTTCGAATCCGTCATTTTAGACGGTCGTCAGTGGCACACAGCTGAATTCATAGACCCGAACACTTCCGAAGTCTTTCGTGCTGGGATTGGTAGACGTGTAGATGCCAAGAAAAAACAAGGCGCCTTTCTGTCACCTTCACTAAATGAGGCAGAAAACAGAGTTGCTAATGGGAAAGTGTACTACCACGATCAAAAGTTTGCGAAGCATGCTGCAGCAGCACGTGCGATCGATTGCTATCTCTACCGTGACTCTGGCGACTTCTCGACAAACCAGCTCTGTCTCGAGGATCCGTACAAGGAAGGAGACGCACAAGAGATAGATTACGATGCGTTAGCTGAAACGAGAACCAATACATTAGTCGTAGGTTCACCTCCTAAATCACTGAGGAGCCAACCGGAACAGGAGCCTACACCGAAAATGTCATTCAAGTCTATTGCACAATCAAACACACCTCTTTTGCATGTTCCGGTCAACTTTTTAGAGAGGTGTTTCAGGCAAATACACGGCTACATGTACCCCAACGAATCTTTCCAATACGAATCTGCTGTCACTGCAAACGGCAGACAATGGTTCACATCTACATTCACAAACCCTAGTACATCAGAAGTATTTGCGTCAGGACTTGTTAGGCCCATCGACGTGAAAAAAAAGAAGGGCGCCACACTTTCGTCTCCACTCGGCGAGGCCGAAGTTCATATCATGGATGGAAACGTGTACTATGCAGAAGAGAAGTTTGCTAGGCACGCTGCAGCTGCACGAGCTATCGATAACTACTTGCATCGAGAAGGGAGTGACAGACTGGTGAAGAAATACCAACTTTGTCTAGAGGAACCATACAATGATGCTGCTGAGAGGGATTCAACACACAATGACTATGATGAGCTCTTGCGTCGAAGAAGTACTGCAGCTGGCAAAGAGTCAAGTGCGAAAACTTTAGAGGAGGACAATACTTGGAAGTTGCATGTTCCACTCACTTTTTTGAAATCATATCTTTCAGAAAGGTTTGGCGTCGAATTATTTGGCGTCGAATTATCTGAAAGTTTAGGGCAAGAATCGGTTGAAATAGGAACAAGGCAGTGGCATACAGCTACATTCACAGACCCGATCACATCTGAAGTCTTTCGATCGGGACTTGTTGGTCCAATCAATGCTTATCGAAAGGAAAGGAGGAAGGGGAGAAGAGCGGGAACTCGAAGAACGGCATTGTCACCTACACTGAATGAAGCAGAAGTGCGAATTTTGGATGGGAAAGTCTACTACCCTAAATTTCTCCACGCCAAGCATGCGGCAGCTGCACGTGCGATCGATTGTTATTTCTATCGCGATAGAAAGGCAAATGGTGAGGTTTCGAAGTATCAGCTTTGCCTAGAGAATCCTTATGAGGCAGGAGCCATGAAAGAAGTAGACTATGGCGTTTTGGTAGCATCAAGAGAAAATGCCAAGTCGCTCGACAGTGTGGAAGATATGATGCCATATTTGGACGAGGATTCGGTCGCATCAAGAGACAAGACCAAGTCACTCGACAGTGTTGAAGATTCGTGGTGGCAAGAAGTCGCTGAGGACACGGTGATGCCATATTTGGATGAGAGCGACGAAGATTTTACTATTGTTTCCCGCACATACTCGGATCAGCCTACGAGAGTTGATCAAAAGCTCTCTACATTAGGTCGCATTGCTGAAATTTGGGCGGAGACACCTACAAACTCATCTGCTAGCAAGCTAACACGTGCCAAAATTGCATCATCCACCAAAGGGCCAAGAGATTCAACAGAAAATATAATTAACTGGTTCAAACGAGTTGACCATACTCCGTCAAATATTGAGCAAGCATTGGCATTCAGCCAATTATGCAACAAAACGTTGTTGGCTCTTGCCAAAGAAAACGCAGAGAAAGTGATTCATTCAAATACAAGCAATGCAGAGTGTGCAGAAATTCAAAAAGAAGCCAAATCTATCTTGGATAAGTTGATGTCAATATCATCACAATTTGCATCTACAGATGAATCACTTGTTAATGCTGAAACGTTGAATGCTTACATCCAGTGCCTGAGTCGAGTCGACGTTGAAGAAAGTGCAGCTGTTGCGGATGGGCTGCTGAAACGTATGTCTGAAGGAGAAGATAACTTGCCATCCCCAAACATCGGAACATACAATGCTGTGATGAAGCTGTGGTCCTTGGCAGATGGCGAAAAAGGAAAAGATGGCGTAAATGACACTTTCTCTCTTTTGCAGAATGCAGCCGTAGCAAGAGAAGATCTTTGCCCAGATAGAGACGCATTCCAGATTTTGCTTGCTGCAAATTCGAAGGAGAACAATCATTTCAAGTATGAGCTTGCACTTGCAGCGCTAGAAAGAACTAAGGCACTTTCTCAAGACTTGTGCGGGGAAGCCTTTATCCCAGAGGCAGATGATTACAATGCAGCACTCAAGAATACCGCTACAAACTGCTTGGCTAACGGTGATTACCAACCACCATGGTTTTGGCACGGGCAGCAGTATGATGGTGGTTTCAAAGCAATGGACGATGATAAAAAATGTGAGGCCCTCGATATGGAAAAATGGCTCGAGTATGCCGAAGAAATGGGTGTCAGTCCAAGCGAAGATATGTATTTTCAGGTCATTAAGGCATGGGCAAGTACAGGGTCACTGGAGGGCTTAATTGGGGGTGACGGGGCGCTGGGAGCCGAAGAGCTAGCTAAGAAGGCAGTTTTGCAAAGTGAAGGCGCACCAAACATGAAAATGTTTTACCCTATTATCGCCGCTTGGTCTCTTTGTGGAGAAAAGCTCGGGCCTGACAGAGTCAAAGAGTGGATTGATCAAATCTCTTTATTAGGCATGAAACCTGATCTCGATCTTCAAGTCGCCTATTTTGTTGCTGCGGAGAAATGGCAATCCAAGCTGGTAACCAACATGCTCGGAAATAATGTTACATTAGATGGTTCAATTGTTGAGGAAAATACAGAAGGAGCTAGCTCCGAGGGAGATATCGAGTCACTTTTCAAAGCAGCACAATACTGCTCTAGACACTTGAAAGAGATGTCTTCAGACGAAAACAGGCAGGACATCGCTGATCTTGATGCCTTCACCTCTATGCTTCGCTATAGCATTAAAGCCTGGAGTCGTGCATCGGATTCTACACTTCTTCTCCCTGACGGATCTACTTCACTCGACACAACGCAAGGAGTCGAAGAGATGGCAAAGGTTTTGAAATGTATTAGTTTAACGAATCATAGTCAGGACTCGGCTGAAGTAGACGAAGCTCTTGTAAATGCAGCTGGGAAGGTATATACTGAATTCACATCACAAATACGCAAACTCGATTCAACCATGAATGGGCACTTGGAGAACAATGAGAAATGTTACTTTGCAGATAGAGTCGCAGACGTCGAGAGCTCATTGAGATCGTATGAATTTCATTCGCGAAGACTTGCTTCTAATGAAAAAGTCTTGCCCGAAAGCAACAACATACGACACAATCTTTATAGAGAAACCTTACGTGGGTGCGCGGGCGTGAAGTCATCCACTGATTATGGGCACATGATGCGAATTTGCACTTTGATAATGGATTGCTTATCTTGGCATCACGGGCAAACTCGTGATCATGGGTCCAGCAAGGAAGCAGAAGATGTCACAGATATGTACAGCGATATCGCGATGATCTCTAGCACGTGTGTGAAGAATCCCTACGAGAGAATGAATGTGCTCAGAAGCATTTACGACAGAGCCAGCGATTTCTTTCCGAAGAAAAATCCTCATCACGAGAGCAATTATGCTCGAGTTGATAGAGCTGCTTTGTTGGGTTCTATGCGACGATCTCTTGGTGATTCTGAAATGACAGACTCTTTCCTAAGTTCTTTCGAAGAAGGAAAGCAAGGGCAGAGGAGAAGATCTAGACAGCGAGGTAGATAGAAGCTATAAAATTGAATGTTACATTAGAGCATGTATTACTTAAGATATACCAGCCATTTTTTTCAATTGCTTGAATTGCTGCTCAGCGCCCATAACATTTTGTACACCGACGACAGATACTTTGATTGATTTACCCACAGCTTTACCAAGCTTTCTTTTATTCAATTCAAATATCACAGGGACATCTTCTGCATGAGCTAAATCGAGGATTTCCTGTAATTTGGAGTCAATGGCACCATACTCATCCAGATTGTTGGCCATAACAACCATCTTAACTTTGTGTGCCCGAATACCACGAGCCACCTCTCGTAAGCCCATCACTAATCGTCGGCGAGATCGAGCATTCTTTTGATCTTTTGACCGTTGCTGTAACCTCATTAACTCCCCTAGCATTTCAGTTAGAAGCGGAATCGCTCCAGGGTCGGCAATTTTTGATGCATAGGCACGTGGTGTACCGCTGTTCGCCACTTTTGGCACTCGCTTACACTGTGCAAATCGTTCGGGAATAACTTTATCACCTGAGAACATTGGTTGCGGCGGTTCTTGTTCGACATTTGTATTTGTGTCATCTTTTACTGATTTTGCAGCGCTATTGTTGTCCAGATTGGTGTCCTCTGTACCAGACGACAACAAGAGTGTGGCAGATATCAATCTACCACCAAACATCATGCCATTCAGTTGCTTTGCAGCTTCTCCTGCTACAGCTATTCCTCCTGTGTACTCGACATGGATTTTCCCCTTCTCCCCCTCGTTACTTGCATCAACAATAAGACTTCCAACTACACCATATTTCTCAGCCAAACTTCGTATATCTTCAATACTTTCATTCAAACAATCTTCATCTTCAAAGTCATCTTCACTCAACACATTGTCCAAAACAACGGTTGATGATCCTGCTTGCTGAGTACGGTTCGTTGACATGCTACTATCGACGCTCACGGTAATCGACACTCCACCGAGTAACATTCCATCCAGCTTTTGAGCAGCAAACGAAGCAATGTCTCTGGTATCATAAGTAACATATACATTTCCTGCATCATCTCCACGAGCATTGGCAACATGGCCATACTGACCAGCAATACTCTGAATGTCTTCAATACTTTCCTCAAGTGCATCTTCGTCTTCGTAATCGTCGCTAGAGAGAATGTTGTAAAATACAATTGTACTTTCCGACGATGGCTGCAAACTTGCGTTGCCATCTCCGTCCTTGTGCAGAGACGTCTTCTCTTGCAATGATGATGAAGTTTGATTTGACACAATTGCTTTGAACAACACACGGCGCCACTGTTGCTCATTATCTTGCGACGGAGACGCAGCTGGCGATTTGTTGACAAACTCACAATCGCAAACTTCCAGCTCCATCGAATACAAAATCTTGGTACGGAGCTTCTGTCCACCTACTACCATACCATCTAAAATGTCTCTTGCGGCATGTGCATCTTGATATGTTGCAAGGCGTACAAATGATAAACCAACATGATTTGATTCCTCAAGTGCACTACTTTCACCACCCATTACTTCATCATTATTATCGGACGATGGTCGTGGAATGTACACAGAAACAACTCTTCCAACCCTCCCCGCAAGATTGATTAGATTTGTGACAAGTTCATCATGTTCATCATCATCGGTTAGATCATCTTCCTCTGGATTGACAAAATTATCAACAAGGAGGGTGGTCGACTTTTCACTGCCACCCTTCTCCTGTTGTTGATGCGAACCACTTGTTTTGGCATCCGCTTCACCAGCAACCGGATCGACACTCTCTTCACCATTGCGCTCCTTCCATATCCGCAAACGTTCCTCCAACACACGTTTCTTCAACGTAGTTAATTTCTTTTTACGTGGTGCCAGCCGTTGTCTACCCTTTTTGATTGGTGGTGCACCAGTGGTGGTGGTGGTAGTAGCGCTAGCACTATTGGTGGTGGTAGACGTTATTGCAGCATGACGATGATGTTGATGAAATGGAGCACGGGAATCTTCACGAGGATGTTTCTTCTTGTTATCAGTATGAACATTAGCTGGTTTCTGCCCAGCTTTGCTCACATTATTTGTTGGTGGTTGTTTCTTGTTGGTAGTAGTATTGCCCTTTTTCTTTTCACTGGTATCTCCCAATTGAGGCATCAGAAAAGAGGCAAGGTTTGTCGAACCAGCTGATTTCTTATTCCCTCCCTTTTTGGTCGTTTCTTCCTTATTCAAGGATACATCCGCCATTGTTCCCTGAGGTTGTTGTTTTCGTGGTGGTGCATCCAAACTAGCGGATAGAGATGGAAACTCTGCACCGCTGCCCTGCTCCTTCTTCTTTGATGGTGGTGGTGGTTGTTTTGCTGCACCCCATCCTAGTGATGAATGCGATTTACCCCATGATGAAGCAGTTGGAAGAGTTGAGGAAGGAGCAATATTGATATTATTATCTTCTTCCATTTCAACCTTCGTGCTTACATCACCATTGTCGCTGCTGGGCTTTCTGTCATGTTGAGATGATTCCTTGGCAGAAGATAGTGAAGGAAATTCTGACTTGACGCTACTGCCAGTAGCTGAAGAAAATGACGAAGAAGAAAGATTTGGTTTCTTCCATGCATTACTGTTGTTTACAGAACTCTCCTTCATGGATTTCCTAGTACTGGTATTAGCGTTCTCTGCCTTGACATTTCCATCTGATGAATCAGATTGTTTTGGTGCAGCCGATGAAGGCTGCCTCCCCCATGCATTATTGGATGGATTAAAGGAGTGATTACTATTACTTCCCGACGAATCACTGCGTTTGCTGGATGGAGCAGCACGATTGTTATGCTGACTGGGATTGCTATTGTTGGCACGACCATTTGTACCTGATCTCATGTCATGCTGTTGCTGATGAGGGTGGCCGTGATGACGATGGGCTGGATTTTGACCCCGTTGCCATCGCCCCCCTCTTCGATCATCAGATGCGTCATTACTGTAATTATAATTGTTTCGTGGTGGCATTTCGTTATAATATTGCTGCTGCTGCTGAGGACGACGATTATCATGATAGCGCGGATCATGTTGTTGATGATATTGCTGGTGATGGTTATAACTCATATCGTCACGTCTATAGAATTGACCACCATGATCATAATCTTGATTATGTTGATGATTATTTCCTCCTCCACCACCATTCCAAGACGCTGGTCCTCCGTAGTAGCTTCTACTATCATAACTATTTTGATGCTCTACTCCTCTACCGCCGCCGCCGCCGCCGCGATGCTGTTGCGTGGTGTCATCTTCGGGCCGCCAGTGGCGACTTCTCCATCTTCCGGACATGATGAAAAACTATTGCACGAATGTGTTATCACGGAGTGCTTCTGTTTCTCTCCAATATATTCCAAGACTCCAACCAAGTATGATCGATGTCAACGAACAGAAGCTGAATCGTAATGCGGATAGATAAGGCATGCAGGATGCAGGCTACTGGCGGGAAAAAAGTGTGCTTGGAAAAAAGTGTTGCCTGGGAAAAACGCTAACAAACCACACACAAAATGGAATGTAACATGTAGAAGCCCCTATTGGAGCCTCTAACCCAACTCAAACACTAACCACCGCCCATAACATGATAATATAGACTATTAGCTTTCGATAGAGCCGCTGGGGGACGTCATCACTATTATATTGGCGCTGCTGCTGCCGCTTCCGGGGTCCGACTTACGATGCGTCATTCTTAGATAGTGCGTTTTATGCCCGATTGGGCTGGAAGGTGGCTTATTTTCGTCGATAGGTGGTCTCTCTCGATGAGTTATAGCTTCTTTGGAATCGAATAATATATATATGTTGTTTGGTATTATATATTTAGGTGTCTCTATCTATTTTTGTCCATCATCATGGCCAAATTTATGATTATTTTGAGATAGGTGTTTTGTGTGTGAAAAATGGAAGTCCCGCCAGTCAGTAGCAGGAGCAGGCGGAAGAAAATCCTGACAACCGCACTGGTACAGTAAATTATGCACTCCTCGCTAGCTACCTATCTTGCAACAAAGCGCGAATAGAAGCATTTCG
>Ga0075467_10003367_pt1 | contig 12324 bp, 10 predicted proteins | sample DEB08_DNA_9_FD_75067 | JGI IMG/M metagenome (GOLD analysis project Ga0075467, IMG submission 75067) | Aqueous microbial communities from the Delaware River and Bay under freshwater to marine salinity gradient to study organic matter... | ecosystem: Environmental > Aquatic > Marine > Coastal ...
GGCACCGCCTGCACTGTCCCCGCCGATCACGATTTGCCTTGCGGGGACGCCGCTGGCGCATAGACCGTCAAAGGCCACGCGCACATCGTCAAAGGCTGCGGGAAAGGGCGCTTCGGGGGCCCGGCGATAGCGCGGCATGACCACCCGAGCGGCCAGACGTTTGCCCAATGCAGCCGCCATCGCCGCATGGGTGCGCGGACTGCCAAAGATAAAACCACCGCCATGGATATAGAAAATCACCGCAGCGCTGCTCAACTCTTCGGGAACGACCTCAAGCACATCGGCGCGCCGCCCCTCATGTTCCAGAACCTGCCATTGCATCTGGGTGCCGCGCGGGGCGTGAAAAAACATCCGCGCGCTCCACTCCAGTCGGCGGCGCAGGCCCTGGGCGTCCGCCATCCGCCGCAGGGTTGGTTTTTCGACATGCCGCAGCCAAAAGTTGAGAAGTCGAGCCCTAAAGCTCACGCGCGGCGCGCCTCGATCGCCTCCCAGATTTTGGCTGCGATATTCACGCCGTCAAACCGCTCCAGCTCCTGGATACCGGTGGGTGAGGTCAGGTTGATCTCGGTCAGGTAATCGCCAATCACATCAATGCCGACAAAAACCTGTCCCTTTTCCTTCAAAAGCGGACCGATGGTGGCGCAAATCTCCAGATCACGCTCCGTCAGGCCGATCTTTTCGGGCCTGCCACCGACATGCATGTTGGAACGGGTCTCGCCTTCGGCCGGAACCCGGTTGATCGCGCCCACAGCCTCACCTTCAACAAGAATGACGCGTTTGTCGCCCTTTGACACAGCCGGCAGGAATTTCTGTACGATCAACGGCTCGCGCGAAAAGCTGCTGAACAGCTCATGGAGCGAGCCAAGGTTGCGGTCCTCAACGGTCAGACGGAACACGCCCGCACCGCCGTTGCCATACAAGGGCTTGAGGATCACATCACCATGTTTCGCCTTGAACGCCTTGATGGTGTCCAGATCACGGGCAATTGTTGTCGGTGGCGTCAGTTCGGGAAAATTCAGAACCAAGAGTTTTTCGGGGTAATTGCGCACCCAGAACGGATCATTGACAACCAGCGTCGTTGCCTTGATCCGGTCCAGCAGATGTGTCGTCGTGATATAATGCATGTCAAAGGGCGGATCCTGCCGCAGCCAGACAACGTCAAAATCGGCAAGGTCCACTTCCCGTTCGGGTCCCATCTGCGCATGTTCACCCTGCACCCTTTGTACGGTAAAATCCTGCCCGCGTGCGGTAATGCGCCCTTCTTGGTAGGCTAATTTGTCAGGGGAATAGAAGAACAGCGAATGCCCCCGCGCCTGTGCTTCTTCGGCTAGGCGAAAGCTGCTGTCCGCGTTGATGTTCACATCCCCGATTGGGTCCATCTGAAAGGCGATTTTCATGGGTATATCCTTGCTGCTTACCCTTTAAATGGCCCAGCAGGATACAAGGTGCAATGGGTCAGCCCTGTCCAAACGCGTTTTCGATGATCTGCATGTCACCCGAACCATCCACCAAAGCCACGTCAAACCGAACGTGTGTCAGGCTACCGCCCGGCTCTGTGCCCAAAAACTCTTCGGCGGCGGCATAGATACGGCGCATCTGCCTGATCGTCAGGCTTTCGGCGGCGCGGGCCAAATTGCGGCTTTGCTTCACCTCAACAAAGACCAGTCCCGTGCCATCGCGGACAATCAGATCGATTTCGCCGCCCTTGCCACGCCAGCGACGTCGCGCAACTGCAAATCCCCGGCGCTCATAATCCTGTGCGATGCGGTGTTCGGCGGCAAGTCCCGCCTGAAATGCCATTGCGCCACGGTGATGCCTGATCCGGGTTCCGGTCATATTTCATCCAACTCAATTTTCATTCGATGCCATTATTTATGATCCGTTTCACGTATCATCCGGTTCATTGTCCGGCTTACCAAGCGCCAATGCCGCCTGATAAATCTGGCGGCGCGGCAACCCATGCGCCTGGGCAACCATATCTGCAGCATCACGCACCGACATACCGGTCAAAGCCCGACGCAGGTCCGACTCTATGTCAGTTTGATTAACAGTTTCTGAATGTCCCCGGTCCACCAGCACGACAACCTCGCCTTTCGGGGCGGCTGTGGCGTAGCCTTGTGCAAGATCGGCCAGGGTTCCGCGCCGGATCTCTTCAAATTTCTTTGTCAGTTCTCGGCATACAGCGGCTTTGCGATCTGCCCCCAATGCCGTTGCCGCATCGCGCAGCATGGCACCCAACCGTTTGGGCGATTCGTAAAAAGCCAACGTGCCGGGAATATCGCGCAGTTTTTCCAGTGCCGTCAGCCGGGCGGCTTTGGAATTGGGCAAGAAGCCAGCAAAAAAGAAGGCATCTGTCGGCAAGCCCCCCAACGCCAATGCGGTCAGCACCGCAGAGGGCCCCGGCGCGCAGGTCATGGTAATCCCGCCTTCTGCCCCCGCGCGGGCCAACTCAAACCCCGGATCCGCAATCAGGGGCATCCCCGCCTCAGAGGCATAGGCCACGGATTTACCCTCACGCACTGCCTCGACCAGGCGGGTTTGAACACCAGTGCCGCTATGGTCGTGCAGCGCCAAGATCCGACGGTCCCCAAGCGGCACCCCGTGAATGTCCATCAGTTTGCGCAGACTGCGCGTGTCCTCGGCCGCCAGCACATCGGCAGAGGCCAGCACATCAAGCGCGCGCAGCGTGATGTCCCGCGCAGTTCCAATCGGCACGCCGACAAAGTACAATCCTGCCGTCAAGGGCACCTTTTGATAATTCATGCTGGACCCGCCTTTTGCACCCTCTATGATCACGCCCGAGAAATGCGGTGTGATGCCACCGTTCTGACCTTTGTGGGAGTGAGTTCAAGATGATTGCCTTTTTCGATGCCAGCCGCAAGAAGATGCGGCTTTTCCTGCTGCCTTTGTTTGCGATACTTTTGGCCGCCTGCGACCCCGCAGCTATGGGAAGCATCGCAAATTCCGGTGGACCGAAAATCGACACAGCAGCACCGGTTCCCGTGGCCCTGCTCATTCCTCGCGGCGGCTCGGGAGGTGATAATCTTTTGGCGGATAACCTTGAAAATGCTGCGCGTCTGGCGATGCGTGATCTGGACGGCGTCCAGATTGACCTGCGCGTCTATGGCACGGCAGGCAATGCCACCACCGCCGCCAGCATGGCCGCACAGGCCGTCAGCGAAGGGGCCAAGATCATCATCGGGCCAGTCTACGGCGAGGCGGCAAATGCAGCCGGCGTTGCCGTGGCGGCCAAGGGTGTGAATGTCTTGTCCTTCTCCAACAACGCCACCATCGCCGGGGGCAATGTCTTTGTGCTTGGACCAACCTTTGCGAATACGGCCAATCGTATGGTGGGATATGCCAAACGGACCGGTAAGGACCGGATCGTCATCCTGCATGGGCAGGATGTTGCCGGCCAATTGGGCCGCAATGCCATCCAACAGGCGATCTCGGCCAATGGTGCCACGCTTGCGGGCACTGTCGATTACGCCCTCAGCCAGGATTCGGTCGTGGCCGCTGTCCCCAAGGTAAAGGCCACGATTGACAGCACCGGTGCCAACGCGCTTTTCCTGACAACATCGTCCTCCTCTGCCTTGCCGTTGTTTGCACAGCTTTTGCCAGAGGCGGGTGTGCAGGCAGGGTCGGTGCAATATATCGGCCTGACCCGCTGGGACATTCCCCCGCAAACGCTTGAGCTGCCCGGCGTGCAGGGTGGCATCTTTGCCCTGCCCGACCCAGGCGCATCAGAGGCTTTCAAACAGAAATATGCTGCGGCATACGGCGAGAGCCCGCATCCTTTGGCCAGTCTGGCCTTTGACGGGATTGCGGCTGTCGGGGCCCTGGCCAAGACGGGGAAATCTGATGCATTGACCGGCGCCTCCCTGACCCAAGGCGCAGGTTTTCGTGGGGCCACCGGCATCTTCCGTCTGCGCAGCGATGGCACTAATGAACGCGGCCTTGCCGTGGCAACCGTGCGCGACAAGGGCGTTGTCATGATCGAAGGGGCACCACAGTCCTTTGGCGGCGCTGGGTTCTGATTTGACCCAAGACATGCCAGTTGCATCCCCTTTGGGCGCGCAGATCCCCCAAGATCTGATCTGTGCGCCCGAGCTGATTTTTGATCCCTCCAGCGTCGCAACGGAAATTGCCGCAGCCTGTGCCGAACTCCCACTCGCTCAGCAGCGCGCGGCCGCCGTAAAAATCCTCAATACCGCGCAGAAACGTGGCCGCGAACAGATCGCGCAGGCCTTTGCCGCATCACCTTTTGACGCACGTGGCATGACGCGCGCCTATACCTATCTGACGGATCAGCTGGTCCTAGCCACGCTGCGGTTTTCAGTAGATGTGCTGCATCCCAAACCCAACCCGACAGAAAGCGAAAAACTGTCTGTGATCGCGGTTGGGGGCTATGGCCGGGGTGAAATGGCCCCGTTTTCCGATGTCGATCTGCTGTTCCTGATCCCCTACAAGGCGACCGGCTGGACCGAAAGCGTTGTGGAAAGCATGCTTTATATGCTGTGGGACATGAAACTGAAGGTCGGCCATTCGACCCGCACGATCAAGGATTGCATCCGCCTGGGAGCCGAGGATTTCACGATCCAGACGGCCCTGCTGGAGCACCGTTTTGTCGCCGGTGATCACAAGCTGGCGGTCAAGCTGCGCAAAGACCTGAACCGGGATCTGTTTTCCGGCACCGGCACCGATTTCATCGAAGCAAAGCTGGAAGAGCGGGACCGGCGGCACGAAAAGCAAGGTCAGCGCTATGTGGTTGAACCCAATGTGAAAGAAGGCAAAGGCGGTCTGCGTGACCTGCATTCGCTGTTCTGGATCGCGAAATATATCTACAAGGTCGACAAAGTTTCAGATCTGGTAGGCAAAGGCGTCTTTCGGGCTGAAGAGTACGACACTTTTCAGGCGGCAGAGGATTTTCTCTGGGCCGTGCGGGGGCACCTGCATCTGCTGACAGGGCGCGCGACAGAGCAGCTGACCTTCGACATGCAGGCACAGGTCGCCAATGCAATGGGATACGAGGACAACGGCGGCAGGCGCGGTGTCGAAATCTTTATGCAGGCGTTCTTTCGCCATGCCACAACGGTGGGCGACCTGACCCGCATTTTCCTCAGCAGTCTCGAAGCACTTCATGTGAAGGCGGAGCCATTGCTGGAACGCATCTTTCGCCGCAAGCGCAAGGTCAAAGACGGTTACGAGGTGGTGCACAACAGGCTTTCCGTGCAGGATGAAGCCAGTTTTCTGGCAAACAAGCTGAACCTGCTGCGCATCTTCGAAGAGGCGCTGCGCACGGGCATGTTGATCCATCCCGATGCGATGCGGCTGATCAAGGCCAATCTGAAATTGATCGACGACCAGATGCGCACCGACCCCGAGGCACAGCGCATTTTCTATGACCTTCTGCTGAAACATGGCAACCCGGAACGGGCCCTGCGGCGGATGAACGAACTGGGGGTGCTTGCCGCCTTTATCCCCGAGTTTGAACCGATCGTGGCCATGATGCAGTTCAACATGTACCACAGCTATACCGTGGATGAACATATCATCCAGACCATCGCGAACCTCGCGATGATCGAGAAAAATGAACTGCAAGAAGAGCTGCCTGTCGCCTCATCGATCCTTGAACGCGGTGTGAACCGCAAGGTTCTGTATACGGCGCTTTTGTTGCATGACATCGGCAAGGGGCAGCCGGAGGATCATTCTATCCTTGGTGCGCGGATCGTGCGCAAGGTGGCCCCGCGCCTGGGGCTCAAGCAGGACGAAGTCGATACGGTAGAATGGCTGGTGCGGTATCACCTTTTGATGTCCGATATGGCACAGAAACGCGACATCGCCGATCCACGCACCGTTCGTGATTTCGCCAAGGCCGTGCAGACCGTCAAGCGGCTGGATCTGCTCTGTGTGCTGACGGTCTGTGACATACGTGGCGTGGGCCCGAACACCTGGAACAACTGGAAGGCCGTGCTGATCCGCGCTCTTTACCGCCAGACAGAACGCGCGCTTGAAACCGGTCTCGAAGACCTGAACCGCGAGAACCGCGGGGCTGAGGCAAAGAAAGCGCTGCGCGACGCCCTTGCGGAATGGCCACGCAAGGATCTGCAGATTGAGACTGCGCGCCATTATGACCCCTATTGGCAGGGCCTGCATGTCACGGCCCATGTCGCCTTTGCCGAGCTGCTGCGCGGCATTGGCGAGGGTGACGTGCGCATTGATCTGCACCCCGACGAAGACAGGGATGCGACCCGGGCGTGTTTTGTGATGTCTGATCATCCCGGCATCTTTGCGCGGCTGGCCGGTGCCCTGGCATTGGTCGGCGCGAATGTCGTGGATGCGCGCAGCTATACCACCAAGGACGGCTATGTCACCGATGCCTTCTGGATTCAGGATTCCGAAGGCAATGCCTATGAAGCCAACAAACTGCCCCGTCTGCGTCAGATGATCGAAAAGACCCTGCGCGGCGAAGTCGTCGCTCGTGAGGCGCTGAAATCCCGTGACAAGGTCAAGAAGCGTGAGAAGGCCTTTAGGGTGCCGACCCATATCACCTTTGATAACGAAGGGTCCGAGATCTATACGATCATCGAAGTCGACACCCGCGACCGGCCCGGATTGTTGTATGATCTGGCCCGGACATTGGCCGATTCAAACGTCTATATCGCCAATGCGGTGATTGCGACCTACGGCGAACAGGTGGTCGACACCTTCTATGTCAAAGACATGTTTGGGCTGAAATATTACTCTGAAAGCAAGCAAAAGACGCTGGAAAAGCGTCTGCGGGAGGCGATTTCGGACGGTGTGGAGCGGGCCAAGGACTGACTTGCCGCCTGACTGCGCGCTCAGCGCAGATCACGATAGGTCTGCGCCCTGACGTCGCATCGCCCGGATTTGTCCGTAACCTGATGCAGATTGCATGGCCACCTGCCCCGCGCTAAGGCTGGTCCGGGCTTATATAAAAGGCACCCCATGAAACCTATTCGCCTCATGTCCGGTTTTTTCACTGTCGGCGTCTGGACGCTGCTGTCGCGTGTGTTGGGGTTCATCCGCGAAATGCTGCTGCTGTCGCTGATTGGCCCTGGCCCGGTCATGGATGCCTTTGTCGCGGCCTTTCGTCTGCCCAATATGTTTCGCCGTTTCTTTGCCGAGGGCGCGTTTAACGCGGCCTTCGTGCCCATGTTCGCCAAAAAGCTCGAAGGCGAAGAGGGTGCTGGCAAGTTCGCGCAGGATGCCTTTAACGGACTGGCGCTGGCCGTTCTGTTTCTGGTTGGGCTTGGCATGGTTTTCATGCCCGGTTTCGTCTGGCTGACGGCCGAAGGTTTCGCTGGGGATGACCGGTTTGATTTGACCGTAGGCTTTGGGCGGATCGTCTTTCCCTATATTCTGTTCATGTCGCTGGCGGCACTTTTCTCTGGCATCCTGAACGCAACGGGCCGGTTTGCCGTGGCTGCCGCAGCACCCGTCTTGCTCAATATTTTCGTGATCGCAGCCATGGTCACCGGTGCGCTGACCGGCGGGGCGGTGATCAATTGGCTGATCTGGTCGATTCCTTTGGCAGGGGTGGCGCAACTGGCCCTGACCTGGCGGGCGGCAGCGCAGGCAGGTTTTGCCCTGCGCCTGTCACGGCCACGCTGGACCCCGGATATGAAAGCGATGCTGGTGATCGCGCTGCCTGCGGCCTTGGCGTCGGGTGTGATGCAGATCAATCTGGTGGTCGGACAGTTGGTGGCCAGCCAGTATGACAATGCCGTGTCATGGCTGTTTGCCGCGGACCGTCTGTATCAGCTGCCGCTGGGCGTTGTGGGCATTGCCGTTGGGATCGTTTTGCTGCCTGATTTGTCGCGTCGCTTGCGGGCGGGCGACAATGACGGTGCGCATAATGCGCTCAGCCGGGCCGCCGAGATATCATTGGTGCTGACGATCCCCTCAGCCATCGCGCTGATGGTGGTGCCGCAAACGCTTGTTTCGGTGCTGTTTGAACGCGGCGCATCGGATGTGGATGATACAGCAGCAATTGCCACTGCGGTGGCTGTCTATGCCTTGGGGCTGCCAGCTTTCGTGCTGCAAAAGGTGCTGCAGCCCGTCTATTTTGCCCGCGAGGACACGCGCCGCCCGTTTCACTTTGCCGTCGTGGCGATGGTCGTGAATGTCGTGCTTGCCGTGGGCCTTGCGCCCTTTATCGGCTGGATTGCCCCCGCGATTGCGACCACCGTGGCAGGCTGGGCCATGGTGGCCTGTCTGGCGCTTGGTGCGCGCCGCTATGGCGCGGCGGCGAAATTCGACGCGCGGTTCCACAAACGCATCTGGCGGATCATTGCCGCCGCTGTGGTGATGGGCGTGGCGCTGGTGATGGGCGATGCCCTGCTTGAGACGCTGCTGAACACGCCCTGGTGGCGCGGTCTGGGGCTGCTCTTGTTGATTGGCATCGGTGCGTTTAGCTTTTTCTCAGCCGGGCAACTCTTGGGTGCCCTGCGCCTGTCTGAGTTCCGTGCAGCCTTTCGCCGCCAGTGAACCGCAGCCCCCTTAACGCCGGTTTAGCGCGCTGCGAATGCGGTGCCATTCACCGGGTGCAAAGACAAAGCACAGGCCAAAACCGATAAAGAACCCGGCCAGTTCCGCCACCCATTGCAATCCCACCTCAAAAAAGATGCCCCAGACCAGCTGGATACCCATCAAGAAGGCGATCAGCGTAAAGGCGCGGTATTGCTGTGCCCCGGTCCCCGCCAGCTGCCGCCACATCACAAAGGAAAAGCCCCCGATCAGCCCGTAGACACTGGGATAGGCCCCAACCAGCCACGCCGGATCATCAAGCAGCAAACCATAGGCCAGGGCACCGCCTGCGCCTGCCAGTACAAAGATCACCGCGAATGTCACGGGTCCCATGGTTTCGGTCACCAGCTTGCCCAGCGCCAGCAACAACACCATCGCAAAAAGGCTATGGGTAAAACCCAGATGCACAAAGGGATAGCTGAACAGCCGCATCACTTCGGCCATGGGCCAAATGCCATTGGCCACCATCCAGTCAAGGATCTGACCAGAGAAACCATGATCCCGGATCAGCCCAAGCCGCCAGCCCACGGCACCGGGGCCGCCAATAATGCCAGCCTCACCCAAAGAAAGCCCCGCCTCAACCCCGGCGATGGCCAGAAAGGTCAAGATCACGATTGGGGGCAGCGGATTGATCGGCGGTTGGAAGTCGGGGTCTTGCATGGGCGCTCCTTGACGCGAGGAAGCCCCATGAGTAAGCCCTCCGCAGCCGCATATCCAGCCCCAGAGGTCCGCTCATGTCAGACAATAGTTTCACACCCCGCGTTTTTTCCGGCATCCAGCCCTCGGGTGGGCTGACGCTGGGCAATTATCTGGGCGCGATCAAACGCTTCGTGACCATGCAGGACGACGCTTTTGAAACGATCTATTGCATGGTCGATCTACATGCGATCACCGTCTGGCAGGACCCAAAGGATCTGGCCCATAACACCCGCGAGCTGGCGGCTGGTTTCATTGCCTCGGGCATCAGCCCTGAAAAATCCATATTGATCAATCAGTCGCAGGTGCCTGAACATGCGCAACTGGGCTGGATCTTTAACTGCGTGGCGCGGATGGGCTGGATGGGTCGGATGACCCAGTTCAAGGACAAGGCGGGCAAGAATACCGAAAACGTGTCGCTTGGCCTGTTTGGCTACCCGGCCTTGATGGCGGCCGATATCCTGATCTACCACGCGACACATGTGCCTGTGGGCGAGGATCAGAAACAGCACCTGGAACTGACCCGCGACATCGCGGCAAAGTTCAACCATGACTACGGCGTTGATTTCTTTCCCATTACGGAGCCTGTGATCGAAGGGGCCGCCACCCGCGTGATGTCCCTGCGCGACGGCTCCAAGAAAATGTCCAAGTCTGACCCGTCGGACGCCAGCCGCATCAATATGACCGATGACGCAGACGCCATCGCCAAGAAGATCCGCAAGGCCAAGACAGACCCAGACGCGCTGCCCTCAGAGGCCGCCGGGCTGGCGGACCGTCCAGAGGCGCGCAATCTGGTCAATATCTTTGCAGCCCTAAGCGACCAAACAGTTGATCAGGTCCTGGCAGAAGTCGGCGGTCAGCAATTTGGCGCGTTCAAGCCGCTCTTGGCCGATCTTGCCGTGTCCAAACTGGGTCCCATCTCGACCGAGATGGCCCGCCTGATGGACGATTCGGCAGAGATTGACCGTATCCTTGCCAGAGGCGCGCTTCAGGCGCGCGAGATCACGGCACCCATCCTCAAGCGGACCTATGAAATCGTGGGCATGGTTGGCTGATAGGCCCGGTAAGGTGGGTGCCTCGCCCACCTTACAACATCTGCGCACAGCACCTCTGCATGATCTGCGATTGATGCGCGCCCGCACGTGTCTTTATCGTCGGGACATCATCAAAAGAGGTACACGATGACCCAGTACAATCCATCCAGCCATCCGTCTGCCCATCCGTCTGTAGGACATATCCATCTGCGGGTTGCAGATATTGAACGTTCTATCCGTTTCTACCGCGATCTGCTGGGGTTTTCCCTGAATGCGCAACTTGGAAATGAGGCCGCATTCTTGGGTGCGGGCGGCTATCACCACCATATCGGCCTGAACACCTGGCAAAGCGCGGGGGCAACGCCACCGCCTGCAGGGCATACCGGGCTTTACCACGCCGCTTTCCTTTACCCCGACCGGGCCGCCTTGGGCCAGGTGATCCAGCGGGTTCTGGATGCGGGCGTCCCGTTGGACGGTGCCGCAGATCACGGCGTCAGCGAGGCGGTATATCTGCGCGACCCCGATCAAAACGGCGTAGAACTGTACCGTGACCTCCCCGCTGCGGACTGGCCCCGCGATGCCGATGGCAATCTGCGGATGTACAATGCACCACTGGATGTGGCCGCGCTGCTGGCCGAGGCCGCCAAAGCGTAAGGTGGAGGCCTCCTCCACCCTGCCTGCCCATGACACGCCAGCCATGGACAATCCGTTCTGCGTCCGCCAATTTCTCAACGCAGCTTGAGGGAGCGTGACCATGGCCACCGGATTTTTTTGGGACGAACATTGCTTTTGGCATGCGGGCGGCAACTATGCCTTCCTGCTGCATGTCGGCGGGCTGGTTCAGCCGCTTGCCGCAGGTGGCCTGCCAGAAAGCCCAGAGACAAAACGCCGTCTGAAAAACCTGATGGATGTCACCGGCCTGACCGCCGAACTGGCCGCCCAAAGCGCGCCCCCCGCCACCCGGCAGATGTTGCAGCGGGTGCATCCGGCGAGCTATCTCGATGCCTTCAAATCGGTGTCGGACGCCGGCGGTGGCGAGATTGGCCATCATGCCCCCTTTGCCCATGGCGGCTACGAGATCGCGGCCCTCTCGGCTGGTCTGGCCGTGGCGGCGGTGGATGCTGTCGCCATGGGCCAGCTTGACAATGCCTATGCGCTCAGCCGCCCACCCGGTCATCACTGTACCGCTGACGCGCCACAGGGCTTCTGCCTGATGGCCAATATCGCCATCGCCATCGAAGCGGCAAAGGCCAAGGGCGTGGTCAATCGGGTGGCCGTGGTGGACTGGGACGTGCACCACGGCAATGGCACCGAAGCCATCTTTTATGACCGCGACGATGTGCTGACCATCTCGCTGCACCAAGAAGGCAATTACCCGATGCATTCAGGGGCCCTTGCGGACCGTGGCAAAGGTGCGGGCGAAGGCCATAACATCAACCTGCCGCTTCATGCCGGGGCGGGTCACACCGCCTATCTGCACGCCATGGACCGTGTCGTGATCCCCGCACTTGAGCGGTTCAAACCCGATATGATCATTGTCGCCTGCGGGTATGACGCCGCTGCCGTAGACCCTCTGGCGCGGATGCTCGCGACCGCCGATACCTTTGGCAGCATGACCCAAAGGATCAAGCAAGCAGCCGAACGCCTGTGCGACGGCAAGCTGGTTCTGGTCCATGAGGGCGGCTATTCCGAAGTTTATGTTCCCTTTTGCGGCCATGCCACATTGAGCGCTCTGGCGGGCAGCAGCATCCATGCCCCCGACCCGATGGCAGACTCGCTGAACCATCGCCAACCCTCTCCCGATTTTGACGCATTCCTGCGCCAGTCCATCGACAAGATGGCAAGCCAACTGGATTTATAAGCCAATGCCTACCCCCAATCCCCACGCCCTGGAGTTCCTTCAGACCCGCCGCTCGCGGCCAGCCAAGACGCTGACGACCCCGGTGCCCGACCGCGCGGCCCTGCTGCCCCTGCTGACCGCCGCCGCACGCAGCCCTGATCATGGCAAGCTGGAGCCCTGGCGCTTTATCGTGATCGAAAAGCC
>Ga0075467_10003370_pt1 | contig 12315 bp, 13 predicted proteins | sample DEB08_DNA_9_FD_75067 | JGI IMG/M metagenome (GOLD analysis project Ga0075467, IMG submission 75067) | Aqueous microbial communities from the Delaware River and Bay under freshwater to marine salinity gradient to study organic matter... | ecosystem: Environmental > Aquatic > Marine > Coastal ...
GACTTTGCTCACCATTATTGTTGATATTATGCGACGGCTTTGCGGTATTGCAAGCGTCGATGTTCGATTGTCTTTTGCTTGATCCTTTCTCTTTGCTGTAAGATTGCTTGTGCCCTTCCGAAGCCACAGAGGGCCTAAGTGTTTGTAAATTAATACAGCAAAATACGCATCATAATTTTCGAACTCGAAGTGAAACTTGAAAATCGCATAATTGAAAACACCGAATTCCAAATTTTTAATCACACTACACAGTTACTTTGTGAGCATTTCGGGCATTCGATGAAGCGTGGTCGAAACCATCCTTATTGCATTAACACTTGAAGGTCTCAAAGGTCCGCATAACTGACGTTAATGCTACTGGCTTGCCTCGGTCCCACCTCGGTCACTAGCACCAAACTTCACCAAATTCTGACAAAGCCCATCAAACTCAAACAATCGCATTGACGCGCTCTCGATTTTCGAAGTTCGAATTTTGTGCATTCTAGTTGAATGCCGTTCATTTAGGTGAAATGACCTTACAAATAAATTTCGCGGATGGCATGCAAGAGGTCAGCGGTTCGATCCCGCTTAGCTCCACCAAACATTTCAAAACGACAATCATAAATCTACCGTTACATTCGCATCAGTGTTGGCAGACAAATTTCTTCTTCATCCCCGATATGGCGAATAAAAAGTCGATCTAGGCTGGAAGCGGCCTTCTGCAATTGTTCTGTTTTTGTAAACAGGTCACTTTTCTCAGCTGTCGTGATTTGAGAAGTCGCATTTTGACTGACATGGCTCAGCTCTTTAGTGGCGTTTTCAATGTCATCTAGGACCACAGAGAGGATCTCATGATCCTTTTCCAGAAGATCTATGGGGTTTGCGAGTTGTGGAAACGCTCTTAGGAAAACCGGGAAAAAATGATCATCTTCAATATGATGGTGGCCGTGGGCATGTTGGACCAATTGGGTTGCCAAATTACAAATACGTGGCGCCATGAGATATAGACGATCAGTGGTTTTTTCCGCCAAAAACTGCTCACACCAATTAGGCAGCGTTGCTGAGGTTCTTAATAAGCCTTGATGGATCTGCAACCAAAATGCTGCTTCTCCATGGTATTGTGTGTTAGCATCCAGAGGTTCGTGAAGTTGCGCCTTTAATGTAGCGCTTATTCCGGCCCGCTTTTCAACATGATTTTCAGGAGCCAAATAGTCAAAAAGTGGATCAGTCATCATTTATCCAAACTTTGCGCGCCTGCAAAAAAATAGACGCAGATGGAAACAAAATTGTTCTAAGGTGCCCATATAAGGTGTTTAGGCCCTATTCGCCAGCAGGTCTGGAAACCGGATTGGACAGTTGGAATTGGAAATAGCGCAGGTTACTATTAAAAGTAGAAGTCCATTTTGGATTGTGACTTGCACAATCCTTGGTATCCTTGCGCCTTATAGCGCTTTTTCCCACCAAGCTATTTCCGGTTGGGTCTATCCGCTGGATTGCTGCGACGACAGGGATTGCAGGCAACTTGATGAAGCTGAAGTTACGGTCGGGCCAGATTTTTATATCTGGAAGGGGAAGCATATCAGCTTTACCAGCCCTAAAATTCGAAACTCTCCCGATGAATATTTTCACGGCTGCGAAAATGCCCACTGGGGCGATACTTCTGGAAATCTTGAGATCACGTGCTTTTTTGTTCCTACGAGTGGATGATTTCTAACTTAAGTTTGTCCGCTGACAACTCTCTCAAAATCCGGATAGTTCAAATTGATATTGGCTGGATTTCGAGTATAACAAAGCGAATATTCTTCAATGCAAAAGCATTGTACAAGACAAGCACCAAAAACAGTTTTACTCATAACCTTGGACGCATTTTTATGAAAATCGGCATTTTGCAGACTGGCTTTGTCCCAGAACCCTTGATGGAAAAACACGGCTCCTATTCATCCATGTTCGAGCAATTGCTGGATGGGCATGGATTTACGTTCGAAACTTTTGTGGTGGCAGAGGGCGATTTTCCAACTTCAGTTAGCAGCTGCGATGGGTGGATTGTAACCGGGTCGGCTTTTGGTGCTTATGAGGATCATGCCTTTATTCCTCCATTGGAAGATTTTATTCGTGCGAACTATAAAGCCGATGTTCCAATGGCAGGGATCTGTTTTGGTCACCAGATCATGGCTCAAGCCCTAGGCGGCAAGGTAGAAAAATTTAGCGGCGGCTGGGGCGTTGGATATACCAATTATGAAATGCCTGACAAGAAGCGCGCTATCTTGGCCATGCACCAGGATCAGGTTGTTGAAAAACCAGCAGATGCAAATGTCATTGCGTCTACCGATTTTTGTAAAAATGCCGGGTTGGCTTACCGCGGAAAAGCAATCAGTTTCCAGCCACATCCTGAGTTCACCCCAGATTATATGCGCGACCTGATCAATTATAAGCTTGATGCTGGCACCTTGCCGAAAGAAATTGGCGAGGCTGCCCTTGAGGCCATCGGCAAAGACAATGATTCATTGGAGGTTGCGCGGCAACTGGCTGAGTTTTTTATAGCTGCAAAGGCAGAAAAAGCCGCTTAGGTCCGTCAATAACTCAAATCCTTTCTTGCGTTTCTGCGCGTAATAAGGAAAATTTATCCTTCGTGTCGGGAGGACATCCATGACTGCAGATTGCCTAATATCGGAACTGACCGATGGCATTTTACGCCTTACTCTGAATGAGCCTCACAAACGCAATGCGTTATCGGAAGCCATGATGGCTGGCTTATCAGAGCGGTTGCGATATGGGGAAACCAACCAGGATGTTCGGGTTATTATTCTAGCAGCTATCGGTCCGGTATTTTGTGCGGGTCATGATCTTAAAGAAATGACAGCGGCGCGTGTTCACCCAGACAAGGGTCGTGCTTACTATGAAAAAATGATGGGCACTTGCTCTTCCTTGATGCAATCGATTGTTCATCATCCAAAGCCGGTCATCGCGGAAGTTGATGGAATTGCCTCGGCTGCAGGATGCCAATTGGTTGCCAGTTGTGATTTAGCGTTTGCCAGCAGGACCGCGAAATTTGCAACACCTGGCGTTCAAATTGGGTTATTTTGTTCAACACCAATGGTCGCCCTTTCGCGAAATATTTCACGTAAGCAGGCGATCGAAATGTTGCTCACTGGCGATATGATTAACGCGGAGCGAGCCATGGAATTTGGTCTGGTAAATTGCGTTGTTGATCAAGAACAGCTGGCTGAAACAGTTATGACCACAGCCAGAAAAATTGCACAGAAATCAGCAATGACCCTCAAGATTGGCAAAAAAGCATTTTACGAACAGATTGAAATGTCTTTGGCGGATGCCTATGACCACGCCTCTGCAGTGATTGTCGAAAACATGCTAAACTATGATGCAGAAGAAGGCATAAATGCCTTTATTGAAAAACGTGATCCAGAATGGAAAGACAAATAGGCTTCCAATGATGACCCATATGTTTGACAAGGATCTTGAACGGAACAGCGCCAATTACGAACCTTTGTCGCCTATTGGGTTTTTGGAGCGCGCTGCCAGTGTTTTTCCTAACAAAACTGCAATTATTCATGGTCTGCTGCGTCGTGATTACCAAGCGTTTTATGCCCGTTCCAGACAACTTGCATCTGCCCTTTCATCACACGGGATAAAGAGAGGCGATACGGTTTCCGTCATGTTGGCCAATACGCCTCCCATGCTTGAAGCCCATTACGGTGTGCCGATGGTGGGCGCCGTTCTCCATTCTATGAATACGCGTCTTGATGCGGCGATTATTGCGTTTCAACTCGATCACGGCGAGTGCAAGGTTCTCATAACGGATCGTGAATTTTCACCAATTGTGAAAGATGCTTTGAAACTGGCCAAAGTGTAACCTTTGGTGATTGACTATGATGATCCTGAACATACTGGCGAAGGTGAATTACTAGGCAGTATCGAATACGAGAAATTTGTGGCAAGTGGCGATCCCAATTTTGATTGGTTAAAGCCCAATGACGAATGGGACGCGATTGCGCTCAACTACACGTCTGGCACTACGGGTAATCCGAAGGGCGTTGTCTATCATTATCGCGGCGCTACCCTTTTGGCACAAGGCAATGCCCTAACTGCGTCCATGCCAAAACATGCGGTTTATCTTTAGACATTGCCGATGTTTCACTGCAATGGCTGGTGTTTTCCATGGACCATTTCTGCAATTGCAGGAACCCATATCTGCCTTCGCGTTGTCCGGCAAAAACCTATTGGGGATGCTATAGCAGATCATGGCGTTACGCATATGTGCGGCGCGCCGATTGTTATGTCGATCATGCTGGCAACGGCTGAGGCAGACAAGCGAACACTGGATCATGTTGTTGAATTCATGACTGCCGCTGCGCCTCCACCAGAAAAGATTTTGGCGGCCATGAAAGACGCTTGCTTTAATGTTACCCATCTTTATGGCCTGACCGAAGTTTATGGCCCCGCAGTTGTGAACGACTGGAACGACAGCTGGAATAGTTTGGGCTCTAGTGAACAGGCTGCCCTAAAGGCTCGGCAAGGGGTGCGCTATTTGCCTCTGGACGGGTTAAGCGTGCGAGATCCGGAAACCATGGAAGAAAAGCCGCGCGATGGCGAGACAATTGGTGAAGTTATGATGCGCGGTAACGTCGTGATGAAAGGATATTTGAAAAATCCTTCCGCAACACGAGAAGCGTTTGAAGGTGGATGGTTTCATACGGGCGATCTTGGTGTCATCCATGAAGATGGTTATGTGCAATTAAAGGACCGCTCTAAAGATATCATCATCTCTGGCGGGGAGAATATCTCCTCCATCGAAGTCGAAGATGTCTTGTATAAACATAGCGATGTTTCTGCTGTAGCGGTTGTTGCTATGCCTGATGAAAAATGGGGCGAGCGCCCTTGCGCATTTGTTGAAGCCAATAGCGGGGCCAATGTTGACGAGTATGCTTTGAAGCTTTGGTGTGGGGAACGATTGGCTTGGTTCAAACTGCCAGCAAGGATCGTTTTTGAAGAATTGCCAAAAACATCCACCGGTAAGGTTCAAAAATTCGTGCTCCGCGAACGGGCCAAAGAGATAGCAAAATCAGAATGAACCACGACCGATACGAAGACGCTTATATTCGCACAATCCTTGATGAGATGAAGAGTATCGCCATTGTCGGCGCGAGCGCCAATCAGGTGAGGCCATCGTTTTTCGTTCTCAAATATATGCTGTCGAAGGGATATGATGTCATTCCCGTTAACCCCGGACAGGCCGGTAAAGAGATTGCCGGTGCCATGACATTTGCAACCCTAGCAGACATTGATCGTCCTGTGGACATGGTCGATGTGTTTCGCAATTCCGATGCCGCCTTGGGTGTGGTCCAAGATGCTTTGTTGCTGGATCCGCTTCCAAAAGTGATTTGGATGCAATTGCAGGTTCGAAACGATGCTGCCGCAAAACTGGCAGAAGCCAAAGGCATCAAAGTTGTAATGAACCGCTGCCCCAAGATCGAATATGCCCGGCTATGCGGTGAAATTGGTTGGGCGGGCGTTGCGTCTAATGTGATCTCCTCCAAAAAACCGAAATTGCGAAGCGGATTTCAACGGTTCGACATCAAGAATTAGATATTACTGCTTTTTAACAGTGGAATAGTTTTTTCTTTTTCAAATAGAAATTGGAATGGAAGAAGTATGCAAGCAGCCATTTTCACGCCATCCTTTGGCAATCATTCTTGGAGGATATCATGACAGACACGAAACCCGGTTTTGCAACTTTAGCTATTCACGCAGGTGCATCGCCAGATCCGGCGACCGGCGCTCGCGCAACGCCAATCTATCAAACCACGGCCTTTGTGTTTGACGATGTTGACCAGGCCGCAGCGCTGTTTGGCCTTCAAGCCTTTGGCAATATTTACACACGCATCACCAACCCGACCACCGCTGTTCTTGAAGAACGGGTTGCAGCTCTTGAAGGTGGAACCGCGGCGCTGGCGGTGGCTTCGGGTCATGCTGCGCAGCTGGGTGTCTTTCATACATTGCTGGAACCGGGGGATGAATTTATCGCCTCCACCAAGCTGTATGGCGGTTCAATGAACCAGTTCAACCACGCGTTCAAGAGTTTTGGGTGGACAGTGATCTGGGCAGATACGGATGATCTGGCTGGATTAAAAAAATCTATCACACCCAAAACCAAAGCTATCTTCATTGAAAGCCTTGCCAATCCAGGCGGTGTTGTTACCGATATTGGAGCTGTGGCTAAAATCGCGAAGGAAGCTGTTATTCCGCTTATCGTCGATAATACCATGGCCACGCCTTATCTCTGCCGCCCATTCGAATATGGGGCCGATATTGTTGTTCATTCCTTGACCAAATTCATGGGCGGTCATGGCAATTCCATGGGCGGCATTATTGTTGACGGCGGAACATTCGACTGGACTGCGTCTGGCCGTTATCCGATGCTGACCTCACCGCGCCCTGAATATCAAGGCATGGTCTTGCATGAAACCTTCGGCAATTTTGCCTTTGCCATTGCATGCCGTGTTTTGGGCCTGCGCGATTTGGGCGCGGCCATCTCTCCGTTTAACTCCTTTCAGATCGCTACGGGCATCGAGACCCTCGGCCTTCGTATGCAAAAACATTGCGACAATGCATTGGGTGTCGCCGAGTGGCTGGAGAAACATCCCAAAGTGGAATGGGTTCGCTACGCGGGTCTTAAATCCGATTCGGGCTATAAGCTGGCGCAAAAATATCTACCGAAAGGCGCCGGTGCTGTTTTCACCTTTGGGGTCAAAGGCGGGTATGAGGCGGGCGTGAAGGTCGTTTCCTCAACCAATCTTTTGTCCCATGTGGCGAATATTGGAGACACAAAAAGCCTGATCATTCACCCGGCATCGACTACCCACCGCCAGTTGAGCGATGATCAAAAAAAAGCGGCTGGCGCAGGGCCTGATGTCATTCGTGTTTCCATCGGCATTGAAGACCTTGCAGATATCATCGCCGATTTGGAGCAAGCATTGGCGGGGATATAGGCCGCCGCATCTAACTGCGATATGCACTTTGAAGAAAGAGGCACTATCTAACCTATGGTCATCCTCGGGCACCGAGCCGAGGATGCATTCCGTGATGTTTCCCAATCCAGTGAGCGTGGATAGATAACGGTATGGATCGTCGGATGTGCGCTGCGCTTCTCCGACGATGCCGACAATGGGAAGGCTGCCATTTGGGGACAAGCCTGTGCGTTCACTCGGCTGGTTCTGCCAGCGTCATGTACAAGAACAGAAACGGGAAGCAAACATGCGGCCTGCGCGCCATTCGTCTAACCCATTGTGTACGGGCCAACAGGCCGCATGCGGAGATTTTCAGCACCGGGAGGCTATTCAAGTACACCGTCCGTCCCGATCTTCAAACTGCACCCGGGTTAAACCCTCTCGATACAGCGCTCCGCTGCTGTCTCTCCTTTGTTCCGATGGCGATCGATCAGACCAACGTTTGCGCGGGAAACAGTGGGATGAGAATAAAGTATAGTTTTAGGGACGGGGATATGTTTTGTCTGAACGTAGGGTAGGCGGGGGTTTTTCAAAAACATATGCTCGGCGGTTTTAAGCGAATGTCAAGTTGGAGCCCATAGCGCCGATCTGGTTCAGAGCAGCCAATGTCAGCTTTAGCCAAGCGAACAATTGCTTTGCTCGAACAGCTGACCGCAAAGTGGGATATCAAAACACCCATTTGAATGTAGGTTGTCCTTGCCCTTGTAAACTGTATGATGTTTCAAAATTGGAGATGCTAGTATGAGTTCGTTGAAGTTGGCTGTTCGCAAGGTGTTGTCAAAATACGCAATATTCTCTGGTCGTGCCTCTCGATCTGAATTCTGGTGGTGGGTGCTTTTTACCTTGATAGTGATCGCAGCTACTCGACTAATTGACGGAGCAATAGTTGGCCCAATGTTGGGTTTCGACAGTTTTCAATCCGAAGCTGGACAACCGCTTTCACTATTGATTTCTCTTGCCCTGCTGCTTCCTAGCATCGCCGTAGCCGCAAGAAGGCTTCACGACATAGGTCGCAGCGGATGGTGGCTACTCATAGGGCTTGTTCCATTGATCGGCTGGTTGGTTCTCATATATTTCTACATACAACCAAGCGACGAAACCAATTCCCATGGTTCGCCGGATACGTTTGACGGTGAATGAGAAACGAATCCAAGGTTCCATTGATGATAGGATTTTCGCAGTGAAGAATTTCAAAGAAATTTCATTTGTGGCAATCATGATCAGCACAATTGCCCTTCCAGCAGTAGCGTTTGATCGTATCACTACAGAAGCGCTGAAGGGATGCCACAATTACATTTGGCTTAAGGTACCAGAGTTTAGGGATCTTCCAAACGCCGCAGTTTCGGTTTTCCCAGGCATCATGGAAAAAACTTCCGTCACAGTATTTTGGAATGTGATGTGGAACGACCCCAATGTTAGGGCTGCCAGAAATTGTGTCTACGCCAATGGCAAGGTCATCGGATTTGAGGACTATACTAAAATCAAATAAGAAACGGCGGCGCGATTTATTATGCACTAAAAGTACAGCTCTTTCTATGAGTTCGAACCGTTTAGCAACATCAACATTGCAACCTGCTGACAAAACGTAAGCAGCCATAAAAGGTATGGAAATAAATGGTGCTTTGTCCGCTCAGCCGACCTTGATACAATTATAATCTAGGGTCTGCAGTGAGCCTGTTCTGCCGATTCGACTCCTGTCGTTCAAAAGATGATCGGGATCTTCATAAAGCGCGACCTATTCAATAGTTAACAGCACATCTATTGCTCACATTCAGAACTGCTACTAACCCAGAATTGGCTTTTTGATTTGGAGATATCATACCTCTGGCAGGATTCTGAAAAATTTGACATACTATTACTAGGAGGAATTTTCGAGCTATGTCATCCGATATTGAAATCTGGCTTATAGAAAATGGTATCGACAAATACGTCGATGTTTTTAAGCAAAATGAAATCGATATGGATTCTGTGGGTGAACTGCAGGAAGACGATCTTTGGGAACTCGGCATCCCGATGGGCCCAAGAAAGAAACTTCTCAAGGCGATCGCCCACTTCAGTAGTATAGGAGAAAAATCTGTCAAACGAGACAAATTGGGCAAGACTGAAGATGTCGAAATAAATGTTCCAGGTGAACGCCGACAGGTTACTGTATTATTCGCCGATATCTGCGGATACACCAAGTTGCCGGCTTCCTTGGGTGAAGAAGACACACATGCCATGCTCGCGGTGTATTTTGATACAGTAGATCGTATTATAGGCGATTTTGGGGGCGGTGTAGACAAACACATCGGCGATAGTGTGATGGCAGTATTTGGCGCGCCAGTCGCACATGGGAATGATCCGGAACGCGCAGTACGTGCAGCCGCCGCAATCCAGCAAGCCATGCCTGGAGTATCGAAAGCTGTAGGTCAAATAGTCAGTGTTCATATTGGAATTGCAAGCGGCCAGGTAATTGCGAGCGGAATTGGCGATGATGACCATTACACTGTTACCGGAGATTCGGTGAACCTCGCTTCTAGATTGACCGATCAGGCAAATGCCGGTGAAATATTTTTATCCGAGAAAGTAAAAAATGCGGTCACCAACTGCTCGGTCGAACCGCAGGGTGAGTTAAGGCTTAAGGGCATCGACACGCCTGTCCGCGCATTTCAGCTAATAGGTATGGATGCGAAAATTGTTGGGCAGAAAACCAAACCTTTTGTTGGAAGGCAAACAGAGGTTCAGCAATTTTCTACTTTGGCACAGAACTGCCTTGAAAACAGTATGGGCCAAATTTTCTACCTTCGCGGTGAAGCAGGAATAGGCAAAACAAGACTGACTGAGCATTTTGAAACAGCCGCAACCGGTATGGGTATCAAGCCGCATCGGACGCTTATTCTAGACTTCGGCGTGGGAAAAGGGCAGGATGCTATCGGTGCCCTTGTCAGGAAACTATTGTCAGTCGATACGCCCTCAATCAAATCTGAACGGGTAATGGCTGCAGAATCTGCGATAAGTAATGGATGCATCTCCGAGCATCAGGCAATGTTTCTCTATGACCTTCTTGACCTTAAATTACCTGTAGAACTTCATTCCGCCTACAATGCGATGGACAATGTCGCGCGAAACCGCGGAAAGGGAGAGACCCTTGCATCATTGATTAGGCAGTCAAGCCAAACAGACCCCTTATTGATAACCTTTGAAGACGTGCATTGGGCCGATAAACAGCTTCTTGAGATGCTGTCTGTGTTGGCCAGTTCCATATGTGATCAACGAACAATTATGATCCTTACGTCCCGGATCGAAGGTGACAAGCTGAGTCCATCATGGAGATCAAGCATTGGCTCGACGCCATTGATAACTTTGGATTTGATGCCGTTACGTTCGGAAGACGCTATGAAGATGGCTTCAGATTTCTTTGACACAACCAATCAGTTTGCAATCTCATGCGTGGAGCGAGCTAATGGTAATCCATTATTCCTTGACCAGTTATTGCGGGGGGCAGAAACAGCCAAGGATGAAGCAGTGCCGGACTCGGTTCAAAGCATTGTGCAGGCGAGGATGGATGCGTTGATGCCGAAAGAAAAATTGGCAGTTCAGGCCGCATCAATTCTTGGGCAGCGATTTTCGGTAACCGTTTTGCAACACTTGATTGATGACGAACACTATGATTGCAGTGCTCTTATCGACAAGGCGCTTGTGCGTCCCGAGGGCAATATGTTGCTGTTCGCCCACGCGTTGGTGTGAGATGGTGTTTATCCGTCTCTGCTGAAATCCAAACGCAGGGAGCTGCACCTTCGGGCAGCAGGATGGTTTGAGCAGCATGACCTTGCATTACGAGCTGAGCATCTGGACCGCGCAGAAGATGCAACTGCCGCCTGCGCATATCTTGAAGCAGCCCAGGTACAGTTTGATACGCTACGATATGAAACCGTTGTGAAGATGGCAGAGCGTGGCATATGCCTTTCAATTGAAAAAGAGACGTCTTCGGACCTCAAATATCTGCTTGCCAATGCTAAACTCAGGGCGGGAGCAACTGAAGATTCTATATCTATTTTTAAAGCAGCTGTAGAGGATACCGTTAGCGACAAACAGCTGTTAAAGGTTATGGTTGGGTTAGCCACCGCACTCAGAATTGCAGACCAGCAACTCGAAGCAATGAAGGCTTTGGAAATAGCTGAACAAGCCGCAAGACGAGGCGGATTCGAAATTGAACTTACCAACATTCATTACATTCGAGGAAACCTTTGTTTTATCCTGGCTCGTTTTGATGAATGTCCCAGAGAGCACAATGCCTCTCTAAAATTGGCCCGTAAGCTTAATTCTCGGGAATTTGAAGCTCGTGCACTCGGTGGCTTGGCAGATGCCAATTATATGGGTGGAAAAATGAAAACGGCCAATGAACGTTTTCTGGACTGCGTAGCCGTCGCGCAACGGCAGAATTTTAAGGACACAGAAGTCTCAAACAGGCATATGATTGGTTGGTCACGACTTCATCTAATGGAGTTGGAGGAAGCTGGCGAAGACGCCGAGGAAACAAGAAAATTGGCCATGGACCTGCGTGATAACCGGGCACTAATGTTCGCATATATGTTGTCGGGGGTCGTTGACTTTGCTCGGTTGAACCTTGATGCGGCTGAGCACAATTTACAAAAGTCGCTGGACTTGGCAGAGGTCATGAGTTCTGAAAATCATGTTGCTTTTAATCTTAAACATCTGGCTCTCCTGAGATACGAACAAGGTGAGAAAGCTTCGGCATTGAACTACGCTACGAGGGCGCATGATATCGTTAAGCGGATTGGTATGAAGTTCTGTGGTCCATCTGTATTGGTTGTCCTCGCGAGGCTAACCGATAATGCTTCTAAAAGGGCGGAACTAATGAGGGATGCTGAAAAGATATTGGATGATGGCTGCGTCGGTCACAATTATTTTTATTTTGCTTACACGGCCATTGATGATGCCATCAAACGTCAGAATTGGGATGAAGTAACCCGCCATATTACCCGCCTCGATGATTACACAAAGAGTGAGCGGTTGGCCTGGCCGGACTTTATGATTGCCAAAGGTCAGACATTATTAGCTTGGCATCAAAATGGGCCGAGCGAATCTCTGCAAAAGAAAATTACCACATTAGTGCATACTGCTGAAAAAGCTGACTTGAAGTCCGGTGTTTCTTTGTTGTACGAAGCTAAGATGACTTAGTAAATTTAGAGTCCGACTCGAAACTCTTTCAATGATTTGAAAGCCTTGCAATTCGCCTTGTTACCATCCTGATGTGGGCTATCAGCAGCCAGCTTTCGGCTGACAGGATAGATTTCTCCCAATCCTTTGC
>Ga0075467_10003375_pt1 | contig 12300 bp, 12 predicted proteins | sample DEB08_DNA_9_FD_75067 | JGI IMG/M metagenome (GOLD analysis project Ga0075467, IMG submission 75067) | Aqueous microbial communities from the Delaware River and Bay under freshwater to marine salinity gradient to study organic matter... | ecosystem: Environmental > Aquatic > Marine > Coastal ...
CGGCCCTAACCGGACTTTGGCCGTTCCATACAACGCTGGGGTGCAGCTTTCGCATTGCCGCCATTCGTGCATGGCGCAGCATTTTTGTCGGCTAAAACGTCGGTGTGCGGACCAAGCCGTCATTGAGCGGCGGGCAAGTGTCGAACCAAAGCTAACGGTCTCCTTTGTAGCCAAAAAAGCCCTGGATCAAATCCAGAACAAGCGTTCCCTCAGCGACCCAACACGGATTTCTGGAGCGTGAGGTCGATCCGGGTGACAACAGCGGCAAGGGCGGAATGTAGTTTTGGGGTATCGAAACTCAGCCAACCCCCGAAAGGAAATCTACCATGGACCCGCTTCAAGCCATCGCCGCCCACCAAGTTTCACCCATCCGCAAATCTAAGTCAGAGGAAATCGAAGCCTTTTACGACGCGCACGCCTTCGCCGGCGTGCATAACGCCCGGCGCGCGCTCATACACCTGATCCAACTGCTGCGCGGCGCGCCTAGCCGCCTTGGCCGCAAGGCACCGACTGCGCCAAAATTTGTCTCAATAGCAGGTCGGGCGTAACATGGTGGCAGAGCAAACGAAGGTAGTGCTGATGCCAGACACACTTTACAATGCAGACGACCGCGAGGCTATTGCCACGTTGATCCACAAGGAAACCTCGTGTTTCCGTAACTTGGATTTCGATGGCTGGGCTGCCTGCTACTTGCAGTCCCCGCGCACTTGCACCGTCAGTGCCGCTCCTGGCATCGGCGTCACCGTCCTGCGTGGCTGGGACGCGATCCGCGACGACATGGCCAGCGCGCTCGCGCTTGGGCACACTCCCTGCGGCATGTCCGATTTTCGGAAACACAATATGCAGATTACCATCGATGGCGACATCGCCTGGGCGATCTATGACGGATGGACGCAAGCCGACGACGGGAGCGAGGCCAGTAGCATCGAAACCGTCATCCTCGAACGCACGGGAAAGAGCTGGCACATCGTCTACAGCGCGTTCGCACAAAGCCGTATGACGCGCACCGCCCCCGACCGGATCGGGCTAGATGCCAAGGGTCATGTGGTCTGGACCACGCCCGCGGCAGCAGAGGCGTTGCGCACCCACCCGGCGCTCACTCTCTCGTATGGTCGGCTGCGGGCGCGGCGTGGCGACTGGGACAAAGTGCTGCAGGCGGCGATCACTCGCGCGGGCGCGCTACACGGTTTCTACAATCACCATGACTTTGTTGACACGACAGGCGCACCCTTCCGCATGCCCGTCGTGCTTGGCGAGGACGAGACTGGCGCGGCGATGATCTGCTCTCTACTAGTCATGGACGGCCTAACATATCTCGACATCAACCCAACCGCCGATTTCAACCGCCGGTTGGTCGCGGCGCAAATGGTATTCGGCCTGTCGCCCGGCCAGATGGCGCTTGCCACTCGCATCGCCTCCGGCGAGAGCCTCACTGACGCGGCAGAGACAATGCGGATCAGCATCAACACCGCGCGTACGCATCTCAAGCGCATTTATGACAAGACTGGCGTCAACTCCCAGACAGCATTGGTCCGACTCCTACTCAGCGTCGGTTAAATCCTGCGTATCACGGAAGATTAGCCCAGGCGCAGCAAAACAGCTTTCCGCAATCATAGGACTGCATCTGCGGTATCAAAATGAACGGATTGGGCTCCTTGCTGCCGTTAGCCGCATCGCAGCGATCCTGCCAAACGATCTCGCCCCGACCAACATGAACGGCCCATAGCTGCCGCTCGTCGGTCGATCTGATGCTGCGCCACAGCTTCGCCAGACCGGCCATTCGTGCATCGTGAAGCGTGTTCTTGGGCCAAATGACCGCAACGCGCGGGACACAGCCGCCGATTGCTAGCGCAGCTATTGCTAACGCAGAATGCCTTCGCATATGTAGCGAGGCATTTGCGGCAGCGCTGCGGCTTTCACCGAACCGGTCGTTGAAAGCCACGTTGAAATGCGATTTTCCGTCCGGTCTTTCGCTGCGTGGTGCTGGAACTAAAAAGAAGCTGGACAAAACTGACCGGTGCACTTCCAGCAGAAGTAGTCACGAAATTCTGAGGTTTTATTCGCAGACGGAGCAAGTAACCCGCCGCACTTCAGCAAATTTCTCCGAACCGGCATTAGAGGACGGTTCTTTGAGCCAAATTCATTTTGGCCACCGGTCGACAGCTGGTCTCGGTAGAACCAGTTGTTCGCTCAATCGACCGAGGAGCCTGCCAGAAGCAGACTTCAAGGCGCGCGGGGCTGGCGTTTGGACGATGTGAATAGACTGGCGCGCCACGCCAAAGAGCTGCAAGATCAAACGTGACCAAGTTGAAATCGCTGTGAGAGGGTCCCTGTAAATGGCTAAAACCGATTTGGTGTTTCTTCACGGCACGGCGCGCGAGCGAGGAAGATTGCAGGCCAAGACGGCACATGGGCTGCACGGTGGCGTTTTGCAGGCGATCAGTGGGCCGCTACATGCGGCTGCCACGACCTTGTCAGAGCCGCACATGCAGCAGTATCTGGATAAACAGTGGCGTTTCACCGAACAGAACGGCAAAAACCATCTGGAAGAAATCGAAGGACTCGCAACAGGGTTCGGGTTTTCCGCGCTAGACCTCTTTGCCTTTCTGCACCTCAGCTTTTTGAGCCCCGATATCCCGCCGGCCGACGGGTGCAGCACGATCGCGCTCAGCAATTCTTCCGACGGCCCGGTACTGGCCAAAAATCGGGACTATGCAGGCGAACACCATCGGCTTCAGCGTGTATTCTTGCACCAAGACCCAACGCAGGGCAATAAACGCTGCCTGTTCGTCGGCTCTTTGGGTTGTCCTGGGGCGTTTTCCAGCGGTATGAATTCCGATGGACTTGCCGTAGTAGACACCCGTGTCGACCGGCGCGAGCCCGGCGTCGGCTGGTTACGCTATTTCTTGATGACCGAGATGTTATGGAAGGCGAGTTCGGTAAGTGAAGCGGTCGAGATCATACGATCCTGCCCACACGTCGGCGGGGGGTCGCTGACGATTGCGGATTCGACCGGGAGCATTGCCTCGGTCGAGTTGGGGAGCCCTGACGCGCATATTGAGGCAAAGGACAGCGGCGGTTTCGTGCACACCAACCACTTCCTGTCGCACCCGCTTTTGTCAGCAATGGGGCCGCGCGACGCCAAAGAACGCAGTTCGGTGGGCCGCCTGGCTTCCCTGACCAATGCTCTGCCTGGCCTGACGCAATCGGCCAACCGGCGTGATATCCTCCGTCTGATGTCGAGCCACGGTGACGACAACCATCGCCTATGTCTACATGCCGGCAGCGAAGCAAGTTTCACCATCTCGTCGGTCGTGTATCTTTGCCGGACGCGGGAGCTGATATTTTCAAACGGCCCGCCCTGCAAAGAAAAGTGGCAGACATTCACACTTTAACTTTGAGACAAGGCAACGGTGCACAAGTCATCAGACTTGACAAAGCCCGCGCCTGGTCTTTCGCTGCGGCTGGGAGAAAAGCATGGACCCACGCGAGTTCGTTGGCGATTCGCGCGCTATTCAGGATTTGCGGAAGCTGATCAAACGCGTCGCGCAAAGCAAGGCAAATGCCGTTCTGATTTACGGTGAAACGGGCACGGGCAAGGCCTTGGTCGCTCAGAAGCTGCATGAGCAATCCGAACGCGCCCGAAAGCCCTTCGTCGATGTGAATTGCGCCTCGATCCCATCCGATCTATTCGATCAGGAACTCTTTGGACAGGAAAAGGGCTCTTTTGCCGGGGCACTCAGCCGCAAGAACGGCCTGATCGACGCGGCTCATGGCGGAACCCTGTTTCTTGACGAGATACGTGGCTTGAACCACTTGGCGCAGACCAAACTGCTGGGCTTGCTCGACCGAAAAAGTTTTCGTCGTATTGGCGCAGTAAACGATGTCGAGGTCGACGTTCGTTACATCTGCGCCACTAACCAAATCTTGTTTCAGGAAGTGAAAAAGGGTCAATTTCGCGATGATCTGTACTACCGGTTGCAGGTCGTCGCGGTTAATCTGCCTCCATTGCGGGAGCGTGGCGAAGATTGTCTGTTGTTGACCGAGTATTTCGTCTCACGGTTCAACAAAAAATACAGTCGGACGATCAAGGGCTGCGACGGTGACGTCGAGAATGTGTTCCGCGCGCACGATTGGCCGGGCAACGTACGAGAACTGGAAAATCTTCTGGAGCGCATTTTTGTCCTGGAGACTGATGATGTGATCCGGATCACCCATATCCCCCCGCGGATCATGCGGGAGCTTGAAAACGATAACCGCAACGAAACGCCAGGCGATACGCTGCCCACCGGGTTGTCGTTTCAAGAAGCGACAAAGGCATATCAGTCCAGATTAATCGAACAGACTTTGTTGCAGCATGGTGGGCGCAAGGCTGAGTCTGCTGCGGCGCTTGGCCTGACGCGGCATGCGTTGCGGCATCAGATGAGCAAACTGGGGATGCGCTGAACTCGCGCATACGCGTGCGAGATCTCCGCATTGTGCGATATTGAGGTCGAAAAGCGCAATTCTCACTCGTTGTGAGCGAGTTGTCTGCCCCATAGGCTGGGAATTGAAATGCTCGGGAGCGCTCTGGGCCTGTCACTTTCTGTAAAGGCTGCCATGAAACCGGTAACAATGATCTGCCCGAATGGGCATCTAGGGTTTGCGCCTCTCAAAGTCGACAGTTTTCATGCTGGCGTTGCAGCGAAGCCGGACTATATCGCCGCTGATTCCGGTTCGGACGATGTCGGCCCAGTCCCACTGGCCACCGACACTTCTGCCAGTCCGAAGAACTGGCAGAAACACGATCTCGAGGAGATGCTGCTTGCGGCCCGCAAGCTGGGTGTGCCGATGATCATTGGCAGCGCGGGCGACACCGGAAGCAATAGCCGCGTCGATATTTTTGTGGACATGATCCGCGAAATCGCAGAGCGCCACGGGCTGGCGCCGTTCAAGCTTGGCTATTTCTATTCCGAGGTGGACAAGGAGACTGTCCGCGCGAAGATCCTTGGCGGCGATCAGATTGAGGGGCTTGATGGGCGCGACCCGCTGAATGAAGCCGAGCTGGACGAAACGGACCAAATTGTGGCCATGGCCGGGGTGCATCCGTTCCTGCGTCTTCTAGAGGGGGGCGCCGAGGTGATCATCGGCGGTCGCAGCTCTGACAGCGCAATTTTCGCGTCTGCGGCCATCCACAATGGCTATCCTGAAGACAAGGCCTTTATGTTGGGCAAGTTGCTTGAATGCGCCTCGTTTTGCGCCGAGCCATATGGCGGCAAAGAAACCGTCATGGGAACGATTTCACCCGATGGTATCGACGTAACCGCCATGCACCCCGATCAGCGCTGTACCGTGGCCTCGGTTGCCGGTCATGCGATGTACGAACGCTCCAACCCATTTCACGAATACGTTGCCGGTGGGCTTCTTGATATGACCAACTGCAACTATAACCAGCTTGACGAAAAAACCACCCGAGTGACCGGACCAAAGTTTGTCCACGCAAAACAAATGCGCGTCAAGCTAGAGGGCGCGGGCAAGATCGGTGAACGCTTTGTCGGCATCGCAGGTATCCGCGACCCACACACCATTTCCCATGTCGATCAGGTCATCGAATGGGCACGCGCAGAGGTCCGGCGGCGCTTTGGCGAAGACGGGTACGAACTGTATTACTCCGTCTATGGCCGCGACGGCATCATGGGCGCGATGGAGCCGTTGCGTGACACGCCGGCGCACGAATTGTGCATCGTTGTGCAAGGTGTCGCCCCCAGCGTCGAGGTAGCAGAGGAACTGACTCTGACTGCTACGCGGCAGTTGTTTTATGCGCGATTGCCAGATGTGAAAGGCACTGCCGGGGGCGTGTCATTTCCTTTTGACGAAGTCATGCGGTCCAGCCCGGCTTGCCGGTGGACGATCAATCACACGATGGCTGTCACCGACGGGCTGGAACTTTTTCCGACCCACATCGTCGACATCGGTGTATAAGGAGCCCTAGGGATGACGCGCAAACTCGTAGAAATTGCCAAGACCATCCGCAGCAAGAATGCGGGTGTCGATAAAATCACCTTTGATGTGATCTTTCGAACCGAAAACGAGTACAAGCTTGTGTGCGACAGTGGTGCCTTAACTCGTGAAACAGTCGCAAAACTTTATGGAATCTCGCAAAACCGGATCACCGATTTCGTAGCCTTTGATCCAGCTTACGCAATAAAGTTTTCGATTTTGCGTGAACGTCCCAGCGGCAGCCCGGGTGATCCGGACATCTTCGGCGCCCAGCAATATGCACCGCTGATGGAAATCGAGGTTCCGTCGAGTTGAAGCAAAGGAGACATCCGCTCCCTCTTCAGCAGGAGCGGGACAGAAGAGGCCGGGGCAACCGGCAATCGGGCGAATTGCCCAACGACCAAAAAGGAGGATAACCATGAAACGATCGACCACACTGCTGGCACTAGTCTTGGCGAGCGCCTTGGCTTTGCCCACCGCCATGCAAGCCCAGGAATTGCGAGTTGGCTTCACGCTTGATGCGCTGACGCTTGACCCGGCCAATCACCGTAACCGCGAAACTGAAACCATTATCCGCAACATGTTTGACGGATTGGTGACCCGCGATTCCGATATGAACGTTGTTCCTGAACTGGCCGAAAGCTGGACGGCGATAGATCCAACAACCTATGAGTTCAAACTGCGTCCCGGCGTGACGTTTCACGACGGTTCACCGCTGACCGCCGCCGATGTCAAATTCTCGCTGGACCGGTTGACCAAGGAAAACGCTATGGGTGGTCAGACCAGCCCGCGCCAAAGCCTTTTGGGACCGCTTAAAGAGGTGGTCGTGGTTGACGACTTGACCGTCCGGCTGATTCTGGAGTCGGCCTGGCCGATCCTGCCCGCGATGCTGCCATTTCAAGAACTTGTTTCGCAGGCCCATGTTGAGGCCGTCGGTCAGGAAGGCATGGCCGAAGCTGTCAATGGCACTGGACCCTTCAAGCTGGTCGAGTGGCGCAAAGGCGACTCGGTCATAATGGAGCGTTTTGACGGCTATTACGGCGGGGCGACTGATATTGCGCCTTTAGGCAAGGCCTGTGTCGAGCGGGTGATATTCAAAGTCATTCCCGAAAACTCGTCGCGCGTAGCGGCACTTTTGGCGGGCGACGTGCATATCATCAATAGTCTCCCGACCCATCTAGTCGGACAAGTTGAAGCCAACCCAGACACTACAGTGATGGCCGTCAATGGAACCCGCACAAGTTATATCGCCCTGAACAACCAGACCGGCCCGTTTGCAGATATTCGCGTGCGGCATGCCCTTGCTCATGCGGTGGACCGTCAGTTGATCGTCGACAAAATCCTCAACGGCAACGCGGCGCTTACCAATGGCATCCTCAGTCCTGACGCATTGGGCAAAAACAAGAACCTGCCAGCCTACGAATATGACGTCGACAAGGCTAAGGCGCTTTTGGCCGAAGCAGGATTCCCGGATGGCCTGGAGGTTACGATGGATGTGGATGGCGCCAATAAGGAGATCGCCGAAGCAATCTCGGCCGTTGCCAGCAAGGGCGGATTCCAAATAAATGTCGTCGTCGGTGAAGGCTCAATGCTGACAACCCGTTATCGCACCAAGGGCGAGCCAATTGATGGCCAGATGTGGCTGACCTCGTGGGGCAATGGCTCAATGGATCCGGTCGGAATCTTCGTTCCTACACACCGAACCGCCGACAGGGGTAACTCCTCAGGCTACTCTAACACAGAGGTAGATGCTTTGTTGGACGCGGCAAATATTGAGACTGACCGCTCCAAGCGCGCCGATCTTTACAGCCAGGCCGAGGCGATCGTGAATGCCGATCTGCCCAAGCTATATCTTTGGGTCGCGCAGGATCTCTACGGTGTTTCGACCAAACTCACAGGCTGGCGGCCCAGCCCTGACAGTCGAATCAATTTGCATGACGCCTGCCTCAAATAGGGGACCATCGTGCCAAATATTGCCCTGACCGCAGCGAAATCGGTCAGGGCACCCTAACGACATCAGGATTCCGCCACACAAAATGGGCCTTGGAAAATTCATTGAGAGACTGCTTCAACTGATCCCGGTCCTTCTGGGTGTTAGTATCATTGTCTTCGTCATGATGCTTTTTACACCTGGCGACCCGGTAGCCATCATGTTGGGCGATCAACATGTCACCGAAGAACTGGAAAATGCGCTTCGCCACGACATGGGGTTAGACCTGCCGCCTCACCAGCGCTTCTTCAAATTCCTCAGCAATGCTTTGACGCTTGATTTCGGGCTCAGCTATTATCACCGTCAGCCGGTCTGGGATGTCATCGCGTCGCGTCTCCCGGCGACCATCGAGCTTAGCCTCGCTGCGCTGGTATTTGCGCTTGTGGTCTCGATTCCACTGGGCGTGCTGGCCGCGGTGCACAAGAACTCACTCCTCGACCGGATCGCCACGGTGACATCCCTGTTCGGCGTGTCGCTGCCGGGGTTCTGGTTCGGCATTCTGCTTATCATTTTCTTTGCAGTGAACATGCATTGGCTTCCGGTTGCGGGCCGAGCTGGTTTTGAATCAGAGGTGGCACCAATCACTCATTTATTGCTGATCGATAGCCTGCTCCGCGGACGCATCGATGCCTTCTGGGATGCACTGCGCCATCTGATTCTGCCGACAATCACACTGGGTCTACCGATGGCCTCGATCCTGACGCGCGTAACCCGGGCCTCGATGCTGGACGTGCTCAACCGCGATTACATTACATTTGCCGAGGCCAAGGGCCTGAGTAAAACCAAGATTCTGATCAAACACGCACTAAAAAACGCTTTGATTCCAACCGTGACCGTCGCGGCGATTGAAACCGGTTCACTTCTGGGCGGCAACATGGTTGTCGAAACCGTGTTTGGCTGGCCCGGCCTGGGTCGCTTGGTGGTCGAGAGCATCTTTGTACGCAACTACCCGCTGATCCAGGCGGCAGTGTTGTTTTACGCAGTCACTTACGTGATGCTGAATTTCTTCGCTGACATTCTCTATACGATGCTGAACCCACGGGTGAAATTGTGACAACGGTTACCTATTGGACCGGCGACGCAGGGACGGCCAAGTCAGAGACGCTGTTTCAGCGCAACATGAAACTGTTCGCGTCGAGCAGGCTGTCCATGTTTTTTCTGTTCATAACTCTCGGTTTCGTTTTCATGGCGATCGCCGCCCCCTTAATCGCCCCGCATGACCCAAGCGATGCCGATCTGTTCCGCCGCCTGTTGCCCCCCGCCTGGATGGACGGCGGGGACTGGTCGTTTCCACTGGGTTGCGACGCCTTGGGTCGGGATATCCTGTCGCGTATCATCTTTGGCTCGCGCGTTTCGATCTTTATCGGCGTCACAGTTATCCTGGTTGCGACGACCATCGGCGTTCTGGCCGGGCTGGCGGCGGGTTATCTGCGCGGCTGGGTGGATATCGTCATTTCCCGTCTGGTCGATATCCTGCTGGGCTTTCCCTACCTGATCTTCGCCATCGCGCTGATTGCGATGACCGGGCCAGGATTGCAGAACATCGTGCTGGCGCTGGCCTACAAGGAGTGGGTGATCCCCTGCCGGGTAGTGCGTGGCGAGACTCTGGCAACATCAGGCGTGGAATATGTCGAGGCAGCACGCGCAATGGGAGCCAGCAAGTCCGATATCATGCTGAGGGAAATCCTACCCAATATCCTGTCGCCGGTGCTGGTGGTGTCGACGGTGCGTATGGCGCATGTGATCATCCTGGAGGCAAGCCTGTCGTTTCTGGGTCTTGGCGTGCAGCCGCCGATGGCCTCGTGGGGGTCGATGGTCGCCGATGGCCGGTCTTTCATGCTCCAGGAATGGTGGTTGTCGACCTTCCCGGGGCTAGCGATTCTGCTGCTGGTGCTATCAATAAATGTCGTCAGCCAGGGCCTGCGCGACGCGTTCGACCCTAGATTCCATGACTAGAGCGGGATGATGAAAGACACCGTCCTGCAAATCCGCGACCTCAAGACTTGTTTTGACACGCGCGACGGCATGGTCACCGCTGTCGACGGCGTCAGCCTGTCGCTTGGCCGTGGCGAATGCCTGGGCGTGGTCGGCGAAAGCGGCTCTGGCAAGAGCGTGACCTTCGCTTCGGTTATGGGGTTGGTCAAGAACCCTGGGTTCATCGCGAAAGGCTCGATTAACTTTGAGGGGCGCGAGTTGGTCGGTCTTGATCCGAAAAATTACCGCAAGCTGCGCGGCAAGGAAATCGCCATGACAATGCAAGACGCCCAAACGGCATTGAATCCGGCCTATACCGTGTCCAATCAGATCATCGAGGTACTTCTAGCACATGATGAGACTCTGAGCGGATCGCGCAAAGCGCAACGCAGGCAAGCGCGTCAACAAGCGTTGGAGATGTTACAACTTGTCGGTATTCCCTCGGCAGAAACCCGGCTCGACGACTATCCGCACCAGTTCTCGGGCGGCATGCGCCAGCGCGTCATGATTGCGATCGCACTGGCCTGCAAACCAAAATTGTTGATCGCGGATGAACCAACCACTGCGCTGGACGTGACCATTCAGGCGCAGGTGCTGGAACTGATCGCAGATATCCGTGACAAGCTTGGCATGAGCGTAATCCTGATCACCCATGATCTTGGCGTGGTCGCGGAATATTGCGACAATGTGGTTGTAATGTATGCTGGCCAGGTCGTCGAAAACGGTCCGACAGGAGCGGTGATCGCGACCCCGCAGCACCCCTATACCCAAGGCCTCCTACGTTCGATTCCGCGTTTGTCGGACCTGTCGCGGCGGATCGAACCTATCAAGGGCACTGTGCCGGAACTGATCGACTTGCCCGATCAATGCCGGTTCATGGATCGCTGCACGCGGGCGCAAGCCAGCTGCCGAGACCTCATCGCGATGCAGGATTGCGGTGCCGGGCGGCAAGTGCGCTGCATCGCTCCCGGGCTCGCAGGAGGCAGCGATGTCTGACCTTCTTGCAATAAGCGGACTCGTGAAACATTTCGATGATCGCCGTGGACTATTAGGCCGGATAACCGGTAACCCAGGCGCTTTGGTGCAGGCGGTCAATGGTGTCGATCTCGGCATCGGCGAAGGCAAGACTTTAGGGCTGATCGGTGAATCTGGTTGCGGCAAAAGCACCCTTGGCCGCGCCATCTTGCGCCTGCACGAACCGACGGCGGGGCAGGTTCTGTTTGACGGCACAGACGTCACGGCGCTTGACGCCAGCGACCTCAAGGCGATGCGGCGGCGAATGCAGATCATATTTCAAGACCCATACGCATCACTCAATCCGCGCCTGACAGTGGGCGAAATCGTGGCGAAGCCGATGAGAATTCATGCTCTTGCAACGGGCAGCGATTTGGAGGATCGGGTCGTAGACATGCTCAATCGCGTAGGGCTGAACTCTGGTCATCTCAACCGCTATCCGCACCAGTTTTCAGGCGGTCAGCGCCAGCGGATCGGGATCGCCCGGGCGTTAATCATGAAGCCGAAATTCGTCGTCTGCGACGAACCGGTATCTGCGCTGGATGTGTCGATTCAGGCGCAGATCGTCGAGCTTCTGGACGAGATGAAGCAGGAGTTGGGTCTGACCTATCTGTTCATCTCGCACGACATTTCAGTGATTGGATACGTCAGCGACCGCATTGCGGTGATGTATCTGGGCAAGATTGTCGAGGAAGGCGAGACGCGGGAGGTCCTGGAAAATCCCATGCATCCCTATACAAGAGCGCTGCTTTCTTCAGTACCGCATCTTGAGAAGACTGCAGGAAAGCGCGACAGAACCCGCCTGAAAGGTGATCTTCCATCGCCGATCAACCCGCCACCCGGCTGCAAATTCAATACGCGGTGCCCGTTGGCCACCGAGTTGTGCCGGCAAAGTGAACCAGAGCTGCGCCACATGCAGGGAACACAGTCCGCTGCTTGCCATCTTTCACTTGCGAACGCTGAGGGTTGAGACGTGTCCAGATTGATCAGCCGCATCTAAAACACCAAATTTCTGGCATTCTTCGACGGTTTGCCGTGACCTAGGCTTTTTCCAGCCTGACAGTCATTGCTGTTGTCAGTCTCACTACGACTTGCATGAATGACTGCTTTTCCCGCTGAAATATCGCGTGGATTTTCGCGGCAGTGTGACGAGATGATTTCTGCGAGCGCTCGCAGCGAAAATCGATTGAGTCCGGTTCGGGCTCGAAGCCGACCTTCGCTGCGTTTGCACATCGGAGAAACTGGGTCGCAGCCCCGAGCGTCCGCTTTCTTCAAGTTGTCCAATTCAGTTTGCCGGTGCAGCGAATGTCGGCTCTCCGCCCTTAGTGCCAAATGCTGCGCTC
>Ga0075467_10003377_pt1 | contig 12297 bp, 7 predicted proteins | sample DEB08_DNA_9_FD_75067 | JGI IMG/M metagenome (GOLD analysis project Ga0075467, IMG submission 75067) | Aqueous microbial communities from the Delaware River and Bay under freshwater to marine salinity gradient to study organic matter... | ecosystem: Environmental > Aquatic > Marine > Coastal ...
CCCCAAAACCCCAAAACCCCAAGTGACAAAATAAAAAAATATTATCAGCATTTAATTTTTTACGTTTTGAATATTGTGTAATTTCTCGCTTTATTAGCTCACTGGCTTCCTCCCAGCCACTGGCCGCACGACTCGCACTGGAATGAACTGGCGCCGTTCTGGGCCCCACAAGCCGTGCAGAGCTAAGCCTCGCCGTCGTCGAGGTCAGCGCTGTTGCGGCCGCTGCTGCCAGCTCGGCCTGCGTCTTGCACCGCGTTGGTGGAGTCGTCGCTGCGCTTGTCGGCAGCGCCCTGACCGGGGAGAGACTGCGGCTCGAGGTTGAGGAGGCCCATGAGGCTTTCCTCTTCAGCTCCGACGGCATTGCCAGCGTAGCCCTCGTAGTGTGGACCCTCCTGATACCGAGCGTAGGCCATGTCGTCGTCGCGGTCGTCCTCGTCATAGTCGCCGGCGTCTTGGGGATCAGTTACATCTCCTCCGACTGCCACGTCGTGCTGTCCGCCGCCGGTGGCTCCACCGCTGCCTGTCTGGTGGCCCTCTGGGTTGCGAATGACGGCGTCTAGCTCGATCTGGATGTCGTTGATGTCTGCGAAGAAGAAGGGCTTGCTGGGGTCGATCTTGACCAGGGTCTCGATGATCTTCTGGTTCTTGGCGTACAAGTAGGCCTTGCGGCTGGACACAGAGAGGGCGACGTTCACCTCGGAGGAGGCAGAGGCCTTCGTGCCCAGGCGGTACCACACCTTCAGGTCCTTGTCCTGCGTCTTGTTGGTCAGGACGACCTTCAGGAGGATGGGGCCCTCTCGTTTGCCCTCTTCCCAGCTGCGGGCGCTGGCCTTCGAGGTCGGCTGCTCAGCGCCTGTCTCCGCAGTTCCCTCGGTGGTCGCTTGTGGGTCCTCAGCCTCGGGCTCGGCTCCAGAGTCCGGAGTCTCCCGCTGCTGGCTCTTGGCCGCTTCGTGAGCCTGGGCAGCCTTGTACTGCTCGTAGCTCCGGGTCTGGTAGAGGCTGGTCCTCAGCTCGACGTGTGGAAGCTGGAGGTTGAACATGCCCGTGGGGGCGCTGTAGGCGTACTCGCAGTCGAGCTCGAAGATCTCCAGCCTCGCGAGGGGATGAGAGTCGTCGACGTAGACCTCGCGGTCGTCTGCCACTTGCTTGCCGACGATGAGCTGTGGAGGGAAGTGCTTGAGGACTTCCTCGCTCTCGGTGCCGGCCCAGTTCTTGGCCAGGTCAGTAAAGCCGGCGGCCTCGCCTCCTTCGCCGCTGATGCACCGGTTGAGCTTGTCACGCTGCTCGCGCTCGAACTCAGCGAAGGTAGGCTCGAGGGCGTCGAGGTGGGCTATAGCCTTGGCTAGCAGGTCGTACTTGTGCTTGAAGTACTGGTTGGTCGAAGCTGAGGCGCGCGAAGGGTCGGCCAGCTGCTCCTCGAGGTAAGGGCGGAACCAGTCGGTGAAGCGAGCGCACTGGTACGTGGAGGGCGGCAGGTGGTACACGAACCGGGCGATCTCAGGATCCTTCCTCATCAGGCTCAAGAGCTCCTTGAGGCAGCTGATGCACTGCACGTCGAATCGGCCCTTGCACTTGACGATCTGCGCGAGGAGGGCTTCGTCCCCAGCAGCGCCGAAGAGGATGGGGCTCGCAAACTTGGTGGCCTCCTCGTTGACGCGGTCGACGAGCTCGAGGCCGTACTTGCAGCGTGGGGCGCCATAGACCTTGCGTGAGACCACCTCGGGGATGCCGAAGACCCACTCGAGCTTCTTCTGCTTGAGGGTGTCGTCCGACCTCAGGAAGGGCTTGAGCGCCTTCAAGTAGCCCTTGACGGTGTCCAGGTGGGCCTGCTCGATCGCCCGGAGGAAGACTTTGGTGACCTTCCGGGAGAGCTTCGCGTCGTCCCTGCACATGTTCGCGAGGCAGCGCCCGAACTGCTTGCTCGCGGACGCCGAGCCCAGCATTGTCTTGAGGAGGTCTGGGTGGAGGATCATCTGCTTCTCGATGGCTGGCATCGGGAACTTGGCCGAGAGCTCCTCGTCGGTGATCATCGCGGTCATGAGCTTGATGACGCCGCTGAAGTCAGGGTGGGCGTACGTGCCACCGAGCTCTGGTCGCCGCTCAGAGGCCCTGCAGAGTGGGCTCTTCTTGCCGAGCATGAAGTCGCTGGCCTTCTCGATGTACTTCACTTTGAAGAAGAACTCGAGGCCAATACGAGCACCGGCCGAGTTGGCATCAAGAGGCTTGCTGGGTGCGTCCTTAGCCGACTCTTGGCCGGGCTGGAGATGCTCGACGTCTGAGAGATCGGCCAGAGCGAAGAAGTGCAGCAGATCGTGGAACTGGTCGAAGCGGCTCCAGTTCTTGGCCACCCTAGAGTTCAGCAGGTCGAGCGCCCGCACAACGAAGCGCGAGCTGAGGGCCCGGTGGCGCTGCATGGTCATCTTCTCGCCGTTGTCGCCTTCGACCTCGTAGTCTTCTGGCTCCAGCAGGTAGTCCTTCTCTCGCATTTTCAAGGCGACGAGAACGTACTTGAGCAGCGTGGCCACACTCGACCTGGCCCTCGTGTCGGGGCACTCGAGGAGCAGGGCAAAGAGGTACTCGAAGCCGTCTTCACGGTACCAGGAGTCCAAGAGCTCCCGGGCGAGCTCCGCCGACGGGTCCGTCCGCAGCGCCTGCAGCAGGACTGCGATGTGCTCGTCGATGCAGGAGTTGCTGAACGCCTTTGCGAGCAGCTCCAGAGTCGCCTTGCTTCCCAGAGCAACGGCTCGCCTCTGTAGCTCTTGCACTTCTCCTGTGTCGCCCTCCATGCCCAGCACGTCCTTTTGGAGCGTCAGGAGGAAGTCGAAGAAGTCCTGGGCGTAGATGTCGTTCTCGAAGCCGAACTTGCGATTCTCCTCGAGCACGCGCTGGAAGAGAGCGTTGGGTCGCTCGCCGGCGGGCACTGCTTCTCTGTAGTCGACCTCGACGCACTCACGGTCGCGCTCCTCTGCTGCCGCCCCGTTCTCGCCCTGGGCTTCCACCTTCTCCTTGAGAAGCCGGAGAGGCTTCTTCTTCCTCCTCTCGTAGAACAGCATGTAGCCAGACTTCCCGTAGCTTCCGCCACTGAGGCCCCAGCCGTCGAGGCTAGAGAGCCCGAAGCCGCCAGAGCCACCGCTGTCACCGCCGTAGCACTCTTCCTTCAGCTTCGAGGCTTGGAAGTCCCTGACGGTGGAGTCGTTGAACTCCATCCAGCTGTCTCCCTCGGTGTTGCCCCAGGCTGCGTCGCTGCCGTCACCTGGCACGCCATCGTCGTCGCGCCCATCCCGGCAAGTGTTGATGTAGGACCAGTAGTGACCGGCGTGGGCCGTGCCCGAGTGGACAGTGACGCCGACGAGCTTATACTCGAAGCAGTCCTCTTCAGCTGGCTCCTAGTTCTCGTCGGCTTCTCCCTCCGCCGCTGCGGGCTCTTTCTGCTGCTCTTGTTCTTGCTCGCCGTCTGCACTTCCTTCGGAGGCTGCACCAGACTTCTCCTTGTTGAGCCTGTTCTCCTGGCGCATCACCTCGTAGTAGGAGTAGGGCGCGAGGTCAAGCTGCTGAGGGAACTCAAAGTGCTGATTGATCTTGTCGTTCTGGAAGGTGTCGAAGTTGAAGATAATGCGCTGCAGGTGCACGATCAGCACGTTTGGGGTGTGGGCAATCAGCGTGCGCTTGCTGACGTCGACCTTCTTCTTGCAGCCGCTGCACTCGTAGTCACTGATGAGCTCGCCCTCGACCATCTTGGCCAGGCTCTCGTGCATGCCCTTGATATCTTTGACCGTGAGGGAGAGGTTGTAGAAGTCTTCCAGCCTGTTCTTCACTTTGCCGCACTCCTTGCACACGAGCTGGCTGCAGGTCTGTCCGCCGAAGACTGACTGCAGAAGGAACTGTCGGGACGTGCCCTTGAGGGCGTTCTCGAGGCGGTCAAAGGCCAGGTTGAGGAACTCTTGGGCGTCCTTCTGCTCTCCGGTGTTCGTCGGCGTGCCATCGAACTCCTTGAAAGCGAAGCAGAACTCCCACGGGTTGAAGTCCGTCCGCTCGGACAGCTCCAGGTTGGCCATCAGCTTTTGGAGCTGGTGGAGCACGTTGTCGTCGACGAGCTCACCCTTGTACTCCTTGAGGTCCTCAGGAACCCGGTCCTCGACGCAGAGCAGGTTGTACCTGAGGGCGGGGATCATGAAGAACTGCTGCAGCATCGAGTTCATGTAGCAGATGCAGCCCAGATTGCGGAGCCCCACGTACTCCTGACTCCTCTCTGTGGCGGAGGGTGGCGTGTAGTTCCACCCGTCGGTCCGTTCCACGTGGGCCATCAGCGGCTGCATGCACTTCTCGAGGAAGTAGGCCATGAGCTGAGGGTCCCTCCTCAGCAGGCTGTTGAGCAGCTTGTACGCAGCGCTCTTGCTCTCCATCCCTGGTGGGGCCGACTTCTTCTCCTCCCGCGACTCGATCGCCTGGGCCATCGTGAGCTGCCTGCTCTCGGTGCCTGAGCCACCGTCGAACACGGTCGGGAAGAGGTACCTCGTGAAGAGTTCATCGATCAGGCCTCGCTGCTGGGCTCCGCTCTGGCTCGCAGCCTTCACGGTGCTGCTTTGAGGCTCCTGGCAGTTGTCAAGGATCTTGCCGGCGAGCTGGATGAGGCCCTGGAACAGGCCGGCTGTCTCCTTCACGTCCTGGCTCGTCGCTCCTGTAGCCTGGCCCTCCGCCCTTGCTCTCTGGGCTTTGTGGTTCTCCTCTCGAATGCGATCGATGACCGCGGAGAGAAGCGCCTCCGAGTCGATGACCTGCGGGGCCGCTTCGGAGCGTGTGCCAATCTTGGCCTCAAGGAAGTGCTTGTCGATCAGCTCGCAGAACAGCTCGAAGTACTGCTTGCAGGGGTACTCGGAGATCAGCGAGAAGTTGCTGCTCAGGAGCTTCAGCGTGCAGTCGAGGGGGCTCGCCTTGCCCGGTGTGCCGGCAGGTCGGACCTTGTTGCAGAGGGCGCTGAGAGACTGCTTGAACTCCTCTCGGACGGTCTCGTAGGGGCAGTAGAGGAGGCCTGCGAGTAGCAGCTCATTCGGGTTGAGCTCGGGGTCACGGGGCTCGATAAACTCCTGGAAGAGATCGCTGTGGTGGAGCAGGCAGCCGACCCAAAGGTTGAGGGCATACTCGACGATGAGCCTGTCCTCGAAGAGGAGCTTCTCCTTCTTGAGCACCTAGGCGGTCACTCGCAGCACCTAGCGCTGCAGCGCAGAGTAGTCGACCAGCTCGACAATCTCGATGCCCATCGGGCCTTCGAGGAGGCTCTGCAGCTGCTTGAAGCTCGCCCCTTCTCCTGAAGCCTCTGCTTCGGGCTGCTCCCCTCCTTCACCTGCCCGCACGCTGCTGCTCCTCCTCGCCAGAGTGGCGGCTTGGTAGGCGTCCGCGTCCCGAGTCGAGAAAGCTGCCATGATGAAGGTACGCAGCAGGCGCAGCATGAACGCGACGTACTTGAGCTCGACCGCCTGCGCCGTCGCAGTGCCAAGCTCGTCTGCTCCTAGGGGTACCGCGCAGTCCATGAAGGCACGCAGGATGTGCTGGAAGCCTCCCTGAAGCAGGAACTCCTCCGCCCACTGCGCCCGGAGCTGAGCATCCTCCTGAGCTGACTCTGCGACCTGGGAGCTCACCTTTCGCAGCACGAGTGGAGCTTCGACGGTCTCGCCATCCCGGGCCACTGGCTGGCCTTCGGCGCCCGGAGTGGAGCTCAGTTGGCTGCCTCCCTTTCCTCCAGGGAACTCGGAGAAGTTGAGCACGGTCACTCTGCGGGAGCTGTCCTCGCCGTCCTCGAGCACCGCCTGGACGATCTGGATCGTGTACAGGAGCGTGTAGGGCGAGCTACGGTCGAAGAACTTCGCCCAGTCCACAGTCGCTGAGTCGGACTCCTTTGCGATGTCTAGCTGGAGCACTCGCCTGTAGAAGGGGAGGTTGGTGGCGAGCATCTGGATGAGATCCCAGGCCTCTACGGCCAGACCCTTGTCGCCAGCTTCGAGGAGCCTCATCAGCGCGTCGAAGTGGGCCTCGTCCCTGGCCATCACGTGGCGTGGCAGCTCGCCCACGGCAGGAGCAGCGCCGTCCTCGACCTCGCTCATCTTTTGGAGGTCGGGGCGCACGTTGAAGGCCTTGAGGTTCTCCCTGACGGTGGCCGCCTTCTCGCCGCGGCTGCAGGTCCGGTAGAAGCTGAGGAACTCCTCCCGCTCGATCTTGCCGTCGCTGTCGCCGTCGTAGGTCTGGAAGAGGGCGGATATCCTAGGATCACTCGAGGCTGGCAGATCCCCGCAGCAGGCCTGGATGAACTGGGCAGCGCTGTCGCGCGTGAAGGCGCCCTCGGCGTCGAGGAAGCGTTCGTACCACTCGCCGAAGACCCGCCTGGCTGCGGGAGTAAGCTCGCCGTCCGGCCCGACGAGAGGGGCAGCGGGGATGTGCTCCTCGACCGTGAGCTTTTGGGCCGTGAGGGTCTCTCCGCCGGCCAGGCCGAGCGCCGCTATCGTCTTGCCATTGTCAATGTCTTTCAGCTCGGTCAAGGCTGAGCCGGAGCCAAGCGAGAGCTGGAGTTGTCGTGGAGCGAGATCCAGTGCCCTGCAGACCTCCTTGCGCAGGTCCCAGAGGCTGTTGTTGCTGTGCACCTGGACGACAAGCTCCCCGCCCGTCAGCGTGGCGCGGTTCCGGATACGCAGAGGGTCGAGCGGCTCGCCCTTCAGCAGCGCACCGTGCGCGAGCACGTCTCCCGTCCCCTTGACCTCGGTGACGTGCACCAGGGTCTTGAGGATCTCGATCACCCGCACTGACCGCCTCGCGTCCTTGCCCTGCTCACTCTGCAGGATGGACATGCAGCGGCCGATCAGGCCCTGGAGAACGGTCAGGCGCTCGGGCTTGAGGTCCTCTCGCAAGGAGAGGTGCACCTTGATCAGGAAGTCGATCACCCTCGGAACCACGGCAGGCCTCTCGCACTCGAGCACCAGGGTCCAGAGCATGTCCAGCTCCCGGAGCTCGGAGGGAAGCCGCTGCAGCGTGAAGGCCGGCGCCGACCCGAGACCGCTGCCCTGCTCCTCGCCCTTGGAGGCGCCCACCGAGCCCTGGTTGCTGTTCCAGGAGTAGCTCGTCGTCCACCGGCCCGCCGAGCTGGAGTAGTTCGGGTACGCGGTGGCCTGCTTTGCGCTCGCCTGCGCGGGGCCCTGCCTCAGGAGGTTGCCCTCCCGCTCGTTCAGCGAGATGAAGTAGAACTGGAGGAACTCGAAGCCGACCGGGGCCAAGCTTCGCACATCCAGCTCCCTGCAGGCGATTTTCTCCGTGAAGAACTCGCCGACTTCGCCGAGGTCGAGTATCGCCGACTTGGTGGTTTGGGATTCGCAAGAGCTCTTGCACCAGGTAAGGAATTCCTGCTCGTCAGATTCAACGCAAGACTTGGTGACCAGAAGGTCGTATATGACCCCGAGCTCTTTCTTGGAGATGCAGTAGTCGCTGGCGACTAAGGCTATGAACTTTACGAAATCCAGGCGCTCTGCAATCTCTGCGTCGTGGGAGTAGAGGCTCCCGAGCGCGTGCAGCTTGTGTCTGTCCAAGGAGGCCGCTTGCTCCTTCGAAGCCTAGACGTGCTGGTGGACGGACTCGCAGTAGCGCGCAAGGTCCTCGAGGAGATGGCCGACCAGCCCGTGCTCGGCCAGGAGGGCGCTCAGGCAGCTCTGGAGGGTCAGCTCCCGCTTGGCCACGACCTCACCTGCGGCGCTGTCCTCCGGGGCCTCCTGGGGCTGCTCTCGAGCGGCCTGTGTGGAGTCGGGCAAGCGCGCTCTCAGGGCACTGCCTCCTGCTGCACCACTATTGGCGTAGCCGCTAGACCCCTGTGCCTGGGCTCCGCCGGTGGCGGCAGTGTGTGAAGTGTGGGGGACGGTGCGCTCACTCTGGTCTTGGATCAGGCCCCGCATAAGCTTGAGGCATGGAAGGGAGGGAGTGCCTGGGTCCCGAATGCACTAGTTGAGCAGCCTGGTGAGCATTCCCTCTTTCTTCTCTAAGTCCCAGTACCTCACCATCTCGCGGTACTTCTGGACGCAGTTGTCGATGAGCTCCAGGTTCTTGGTGTCGCGCGAGACAATCAGGTCCCAGAAGAACTGGGCGACCTTCTCCTGGAAGCCGGCGTCCTTGTCCTTGGAGTACTTGCCGAGCTCGCTCAGGCACGTGAACTCCTCCATGCCAAGCTTCTCAGGCGGGATCTCGAGGCTGATCTTGTCGAAGAGGAAGTCGAGGTGCTTCTGCTTGAAGTAGAAGGAGCAGTCTGAGATAATCTTGTAGACCTCGAGCTTCAGGTCAGTGCGCGTGAGGTCCCAGAACAGCTGCAGCAGCTCCCCGCTGAGCATGTCCTCCTGGAGGAGCAGCTTCAAGATCTCGTCACAGCGCTGGACCAGCTGCAAGTGCGTCTTCTTGGCGTCAAAGAGCACCTCGAAGACTCCGTGTGTCTGCATCCATTCGACCAGGAACTTGCCAGTGAAGCGGGTGGAGCTGCTACGATTCTGCTTGATGATCTGGTTGAGGTCACGGATGCCCTGGATCCTCCGCTCCATGTAGCTGGAGTTGAGGCACAGAAGCGCGACTTCAAGCTTCAAGATCTCCACCTCCTTCTCCCGCTCAGCTTTCTCGAGGACGCGCTTGCTCAGGTTGTCCACGGCCTTGACGATGGCCTCGATGTGCTCGCGCCTCACGTCCCTCAGGGCTCTGGCTGGGGCGGAAAGTAGCCTCCTCTTGCTTGCTGCGATCAGTTTGGGCGCGTACTCGGCGATCACCGACTTGTGGTACACGACAGCCGGGAGGCTGACGAGGGAGAGCAGGATCGCCAGCACGCAGAGATTGAAGCCCTCCGCTTTGTCCGTGGCTTCGGTGGTCTCAATGATTGAGAGGATCGAGTCGAGTCCACCACGGTGGCAGAAGACACTGACGTGGCGCACGTACTCGCTCGACGTGCACCGCCGAGGTCGGGGTACTGCCCAGACACGTGAGTGGCCTTCGTCCGGCTTCACGACGTCGTCGAGGCTCTCGTCGAGCTCGTCGTCCTCGGTGCTCGTCTTGGTCGAGCGGGAGAGGAAGGGGCTGAGTCTGGGCGAGTAGAGGGGGATCTGCTCGTCGAAGCGGTCGCCCCACCCGTCGTAGGTGCGGCCGTGCTCGTCGTGCCGGGCCCCTGACGCGACGTAGATCCTCATGCCGACGGTGGCCGTGGGCACCACTCTGCCCTGGTCGTCGACGTCCTCGATCGCGACGATCGTGGCCTTCAGCCACTTGAAGGAGTCGTCCAGGGCGTCGAGCTGGGCCTCGGCCTTGAGGGTCTTCCTCCACTCCCAGGTCTCGCGCGTCCTGCTCTCGAACGGAGCGATCTCCACGCTCCAGCGGTCGAGGGCGCGGTCGGCGTCTCTGGCCTCGGTGGGGTACTCCAGCTGGAGGCAGTCTCCCTCGACCTTGGCGATCCGCGCCTGGGACCAGCCCGAGCCTCTGCTGGCCCCGCTGCGGTCGCAGCAGTGGAGCAGGGCGTCCACCATGTCGCCCTCTTGGAGCTCGTTCCTCCAAGCCTGCCCCGAGCCCTTGGTGTAGAGGGCCTGGAGCGCCTCGTCAGGGATCTGGAAGTTGAACTTATGGAGCATGCAGTCGTAGTCAAACATCTGGCGACACGCGAACAGGAAGTCCTGGTTGAAGTGGCCTGCCCGCAGCTCCTGGAGCATCAGGTTGAGGAAGCCCTCGAGCACGGCGCCGCACACCTCGAGGTACTAGAAATGTGGGTGAGACCAATAAGCTTACTTACCTGTTCGTCCCGGCTTCGCTCCCGGCACATCTTCCGAATGAGGCCCGGGCTGAAGTCCTCCAGGATGTAGCGAATCTAGTCTGCGGAGAGCCCTGACTCGCTGGGTCCGTGGCCGGCAGAGCCCCGGTCAAGGAGCTCGCCGTGGTTGCTGCAGAGGTCCTGCAGATAGCGCTTGACGGTGACCAGCTCTTCCGTGGGCTCCTGGCCCTTGCCGATCGCCGCCGCAATTTGGTCATAGGTGAGCTTGAGTTGCTTGAATTCGAGCATCTTTAATTTACCGTGTATCTTTTTAATCTTTTAATCTTTAATAATAATTACTTTAAACAATAATTGGTTAAGAATGAACTAACACGGCTTCATGGAACTTGATGAAATTACTGCACTATATGAGGCGGTGCCTTTTTCGAGAGCCACTCTAGAATGCTACGCACACGCTCTACAGGAATTGCACCTTTTGTTTGGGCGGGAAGCACTCGCTTGCCATCGTGTCCTATCAGAATGCACTGTTGTAAGGGCTAGCTAGGTGATGGTTACCAATGCTAATGATCTGTGCCCAAGTCTCTTTATCTCTCGGGAGAGTCTCCTATGCCGATGCTTTCGTTTTATCGCTAGACGTGTGGATCCTTAAGAGGTGAGTTCGCTGTTTAGGCTTGTGCCTTGTCTTAATTCTCACCAAAAACGAGCCGTGTCCTAAAGTGGAGCTCACTTGCCACGGCTGCATTGATCATGCGCTTGGCAGTGTAAAGCTAACCTTGCAGAGACAAAACACTATAGGCCTTGCGAAAGTCGGCATCGCAGTCTCTCAAAAGTTGTTCTATGGCCTACATCTCGAGTTTGTAAGTCATGCGCAATTTTCGCAGCTAGTCTAAGCTTGGGTGCGTCAAAAGACTTTGCTTTGAAGGGGAAGTCTGCTACTGCCCTTGGCCAGGAGTCGCAAGTTGGGATGTGATCTCTTTCTCACGATTTTGTATTCCTTAAACACATATCTTGCTGTTCGAAAAGTTGCACTCTTCATAGATCTCTCGATAATAGCTTTTCACGTAATCGATAGAAGCCTGCAATCCAGGCTGCTTTCTGAGCGTCTCGTATTTTAGCGCAACATCTTTTGCCGAAGTAAAACTTGAATCTTTCTCCTCTACTGCTTATCTTGCTTTAATCTTTTGCAGCCTCTCTGCAAGCCCGTCTATCTTCTCCACCTTGAGTTTGTACTTGATAAGGTGCTGATCAAACTTTTCTCGGAGTGCCATTTTCGCAAGCTCTTCTTGCTTGGAGTAGGTCAGCGAGAACAGGCAGTGCTCTTGTGCTTTTACAAAGCCTTTGTAGAAAACCTTGTACTCCTTCGTCAGCTCCACCTTATCGGAGCTACTGCTCTCGCTCTAAGACTCTGAATTATCCTCCTCAGGGGAGTTTTGGCTCTATTTGGGTGAGTTTGGCGAAGAGAAGGGTACTCCGTTCTTGGCAGCGGCTGCCTTGAAGATATTGAGGACATCAGGTGTCTTAAAGAGCTTCCTGTACTTCGGTTTCACGATGAACTCTTCACTGTAGGTGCTCAATTCTGAATCTGAGCTGCTATTCGAAGTCCTATTCTTAACATGTGGTGAAACTTCGGTCTAAGGATGCGGTTGAGCTGCTTTTTCGATTGATTTGCACAATTCTAAAAAGTTCTTGAGCACGTTGAAGATGTTCTTGAAGCTCATTGCGCGACCCTGCATTGATGGTACCCCATTGTTTTGCAACGCATGCGGCACCCCAACGACCACCAGCTTATGGAAGTCCATCTAGAAGCATGTCGGCCCTTCACACATCGACAACGTATAGGGCAGTGGTAACAGCCCAAAGTCATGTGGCTCAGGAGGATTAGGCGTAGCAAGCGCCTTCTCGGCCATGGATTCCCCGAGATCAACATGCTAGGCGCTCTGTGAGTCTACGGATGCCATAAATAGGGTTTTTGCTGCGGTGTAACCTGTGTCAAAGAGTATATTGTCGATGCTGAAGAATCTTTCGTTTCCTGGAACGTGCCCTCTTGTGTCCGCATTATGCTGCGAAACATACTAATAGACTGCGTCGAAGTGAACGTTGTTAGCTTCGAGACAATTTAAGATTTGTCTTTATCGGCTTTTTGAAGAATTGCGCGATAACACAATAACAACGTAAAACATTTTGCGCAGCTTGTGCAATCTTTTCGAAAGACCATGCCTGAGAAGCATGCTGAACTTTGGAGGGGTGCTTTGACGATTTTGAGCACCTCCTGAATCTTTTTCTAACCACACAGGATTTGTCTATACTTGCTCCTCATAGACAATTGTCTTAACTTTTTGAGGCTTTTTCTTCCGTTTTGATCGATTACGACGAGGAATTTACATTTCAGGATAATCATCTTGCAAATCACTAATTCCATCCTCACTTTCATCTGTCTCTTCGTCGCTATCTTCGTAAAAGTCTTTTGCGCCCTGATGATTGCTATATTTCTCATAGGAAGCGAGTACACCCTCAAAAGTTAAGACTAGCAG
>Ga0075467_10003381_pt1 | contig 12291 bp, 9 predicted proteins | sample DEB08_DNA_9_FD_75067 | JGI IMG/M metagenome (GOLD analysis project Ga0075467, IMG submission 75067) | Aqueous microbial communities from the Delaware River and Bay under freshwater to marine salinity gradient to study organic matter... | ecosystem: Environmental > Aquatic > Marine > Coastal ...
GATGACCATTTCGCGCTGGAAAAGGTCAAGGAACGGATTCTCGAATATCTCGCGGTACAGACGCGGACCAACAAGCTGAAAGGCCCGATCCTGTGCCTGGTCGGTCCTCCCGGCGTCGGCAAGACGTCGCTTGGTCGTTCGATTGCGCGGGCTACGGGACGCGAATTTGTCCGCCAGTCGCTCGGCGGCGTGCGCGACGAAGCGGAAATCCGCGGCCATCGCCGGACCTATATCGGATCCTTGCCGGGCAAGATTGTTTCCAATCTTAAGAAGGCGGGCACGTCGAACCCCCTGTTCCTGCTCGACGAAATCGACAAGCTGGGCCAGGATTTTCGCGGCGATCCGGCGTCGGCGCTGCTCGAGGTGCTGGATCCGGAGCAGAATGACAAGTTCCAGGACCATTATCTCGAAATCGATATCGACCTGTCGGACGTGATGTTCGTGACCACCGCCAACTCGCTCAACCTGCCGCAGCCTCTGCTCGACCGGATGGAGATCATCCGGCTCGAAGGCTATACGGAAGACGAGAAGGTGGAGATTGCCAAGCGCCACCTGATCGAAAAGCAGATCGAGGCCCATGGCCTGAAAAAAGGTGAGTTCGTGCTGCGCGAAGACGCGCTGCGTGACCTGATCCGCTATTATACAAGGGAAGCCGGCGTGCGGACGCTGGAACGCGAAATCGCCAAGCTGGCGCGCAAGGCTTTGCGCCGTATTCTCGAAGGCGAATATAAGAGCGTCGAGATCACCCCCGACAATCTCGCCGAATATGCCGGTGTCCAGAAATATCGCCATGGCGTCGGCGAGGAGGAAAATCAGGTTGGTGCCGTGACCGGTCTGGCCTGGACCGAGGTCGGCGGCGAACTGCTGACGATCGAATCCGTCACCGTGTCCGGCAAGGGCCAGATCAAGACCACCGGCAAGCTGGGCGACGTGATGAATGAATCGATCCAGACCGCGCTCTCCTTCGTGAAGGCCCGAGCGCCTTCCTATGGCATCAAGCCGAGCTTCTTCAGCCGCAAGGACATCCATATCCATCTGCCCGAAGGCGCGGTCCCGAAGGATGGTCCGTCGGCGGGTGTCGGCATCGTCACCGCGATTGTGTCGACGCTTACCGGCATTCCGGTGCGGCGCGATGTCGCGATGACCGGTGAAGTGACCCTGCGCGGCCGGATTTTGCCGATCGGCGGCCTGAAGGAAAAACTGCTGGCGGCGCTGCGTGGCGGCATCACCACGGTGTTGATCCCGGCGGACAATGAAAAGGATCTGGTCGAGATTCCGGAAAATATTACCTCGCAACTCAAGATCATTCCGATGAAACATGTCGATGAAGTGCTGGCCGAGGCGCTGACCGAAAAGGTGGAACCGATCGAGTGGAGCGATGCCGACGAGCTTGCCAGTCATGCGACGGCTCCGGTTACCGATGATACGGGTTCGGCCGCACGGCATTGATCGGCTTTCCTGATCGAGTCGCGGTTCTGAAACAAAGTTGAAATGCCGCTGCAAAATATTCGAAACCGAGCAAGCATCTCAACCGTTCGTCCCATTTCGCGTCATTTGACGCAAAAAATGGGGCTTTGTCGCAGAAAACAGCGGTTTTTCTTTGACTCATCCGGATAATTTCGCATTACTGCGGCCAGACAAAGTTGCGATTCAAACGAATTGCCATCAGAGAAGGGGGGATACCCATAATGAATAAACAGGATCTTATCAGTAACGTTGCAGATCACAGCGGCCTCAGCAAAAGCGATGCCGGCAAAGCGGTCGATGCCGTATTTGATTCCATCACCAGTGCATTGTCCAGCGGTGGCGAAGTTCGTCTCGTTGGCTTCGGCACTTTCTCGACTTCAAAGCGCAAAGCTTCCACCGGTCGCAACCCGCGTACCGGCGAACCGATGCAGATTCCTGCATCGACGCAGGCAAAATTCAAGGCCGGCAAGGGCTTGAAAGACGCCGTCAACTAAACAACAACCGGGGAGCAGAGTATCGCTCCCCATTTTTTCGCACTTTGTTCTGGAAAAATCAGGCGGGACCTCAAAAGAGGCCCGCCTTTTTCTTTGGGCCTTTGCACGCATCAGAATGGCGGCGGCCGCGTTCGGACATCAACCGGCAAGGCCGCAGCAAGAGGTGGCCTTTTTTCGGTCAGCGATTGTGCCGGATTGAATGGCCGACAGATCGACTGGAGATATCGGCTGCAGGATGTTCTGGCTTGCGCTCGGGCCTTTTACCGGAAACCTTGTTCCGGACGGCCTTTATGCCGGAGAAGACTATGGTAGACGCTGAGGGGTTCGAACCCACGACCCGCTGATTAAGAGTCAGCTGCTCTACCAACTGAGCTAAGCGTCCATATAGTCTGAATGGCTATATAGGGCCGGATTTCGCAAACGCAACATCTTGCTTGGAAAAATCATCCGAATGCTCCACCCCGGCGGCCGGGGTGGCGTTCGATCGACATCAATATGCCGACGCAGATCATGATCGTCATCATCGACGACCCGCCATGGCTGAGGAAGGGCAGGGGGATGCCGACGACCGGTGCCAGACCCATCACCATCATCAGGTTGATCGCGACGTAGAAGAAAATCGTCACCGTCAGTCCCGCTGCCGTCAGCTGCGAGAAACGGGTTCTGGCCTTCAGCGCCACGCCCAGGCCCCAGCGGAACAGCAGGAAGAAGCAGAACAGCACCAATATGCCGCCCATCAGGCCCCATTCCTCGGCCATGGTGGCAAAGACGAAATCGGTATGCCCCTCGGGCAGATAGTCGAGATGGCTCTGCGTGCCGTTCATGAAGCCCTTGCCGAACAGGCCACCGGATCCGATGGCGATCTTGGACTGGCTGATATGATAGCCGGAACCGAGCGGATCATTTTCCGGGTTGAGGAAGGTGGTGACGCGCCGTTGCTGATATTCTTCCAGCATGAAGAAATAGGCCAGGGGTGCCAGCACCGCGATCGCCGCGCCGCCGCCGATGAACAATCGCAGCGGCAGACCGGCGAGAAAGGCGATGGTCAGCGCGCCGGCGATCACGGTGATCGTCGTGCCGAGATCGGGTTGCAGCAGGATCAGCGCGCAGGGGACTGCGAGCAGGGCCAGGAGCGGCCAGATTGCCCCCCAGGTCCGGATCTGGCTGGGTGGCAGCAGGTCGTAGAAGCGCGCCACCGCGAGGATGATCGCAACCTTCATCAGTTCCGATGGCTGCAGATTGATGAAGCCGAGATTGAGCCATCTCTGGCTGCCGCCGCCGACCGCACCTATCAGTTCCACGCCGAGCAGCATCAGCACGACGATGATATAGGCCGGGAAGGCCATCGTCTTCCAGAAGGATTCCTTGAACCGCGAAAGTATGATCGCCATGACCACAAAGACCATGAACCGGACCATGTGCAGGCCCGCCCATGGGGTCAGGCTGCCGCCCGCTGCCGAATAGAGCACGACAAAGCCGAAGCTGGCCAGCACGAACAGGAGCAGGATCGTTTTCCAGGGCAATTGCGCAATCGGCGCGGGAATGAAATCACTCAATTTCTATTCTCCGGTGCCGGCTTCGGGTTTTTCCGGAGCAGCCGGAACACGGTTTTCGGCAATCGCCTTTTCGAGATTTTCCTGGCCCGGTAGGCCGCCATTTTCGCGTCCATGCGTTCCTGAATATTGCCGCCCCAGGATTTCTCCAGTCCGGTCAGGACATCCATTGCCTTTTCGCGGTCGTAGAGGAAGGTCAGCACGTCCCGGGCGACCGGATAGGCGGCTCCGGATCCGCCGCCATGCTGGATCACCACGGCCGCCGCATAGCGCGGATTGTCGAACGGGGCGAAGCAGATGAACAGGCCGTGGTCGCGATATTTCCAGGCGACATCCTTGCCGCCACGTCCGAAATCGAGATTGACCACCTGGGCCGTGCCGGTCTTGCCCGCCAGCTTGACATCCTCGAGCGGCAACCGCGCACGCCCGGCCGTACCCGGCCCGTTGACCACGTCGCTCATCGCCTTCTGCACATAGACGAGATGTTCCGGATCCAGATTCAAGGTTTCGATTTTGGGCTTCTTCTCGTTCATGATCAGGCGCGGGATCACTTTCCTGCCGGTCGCGAGTCGCGCCGCCATGACCGCCAGCTGGGTCGGGTTGACCAGCATATAGCCCTGTCCGATGGTGGAGTTGACCGTGTCATAGGCCTGCCATTCCCGGTCATATTTCTTGCGCAGCCAGGCCGGGTCAGGAACCGTTCCGTAAAACTGGCTGAGTACCGGCAGCGGATATTGCTGACCCAGCCCCAGGCGATTGGCCATCAGGGCAATCGGATTGATACCGATCTTCTGGGCAAAATAGTAGAAATAGACGTCGCAGCTCTGGTAGATGCCCTTGGCCATGTCGACGCGTCCGTGGCCGCCCCGTTTCCAGCAGCGAAAGCGCCGGTTGCCAACCTGGAGCCCGCCGTTGCAATTGACCGTTTCATCCGGATCAAGCCCGGCCTCGAGAAAGGAGAGCGCGACCATCGGTTTGACCGTCGATCCGGGCGGAAACAGGCTCTTGAGGGATTTGTCGAGCAGCGGCACATGATCGTCGTCCCGCAGCATGCCATATTCGGTAACCCCGATGCCATCGGAGAAGCTGTTCGGATCAAAGGACGGCATCGATGTCATCGTCAATATGTCGCCGGTCAGACAATCGAGCACGACCACCGACCCGGATTCGGGGCCCAGCCGGCGGGCGGCATATTCCTGCAGATCAATGTCGAGTGTCAGTTGCAGCGGCTTGCCGGGAATGTCCGGGCGCGTGTTGAGCTCCCGGACGATCTTGCCGCGCGCCGTCACCTCGACCCGCTTTGCCCCCGGCTTTCCCTGCAAGCGGTCCTCGAAGATTTTCTCCAGCCCGTCCTTGCCGATCTTGTAGCCGGGCGTGATCAATATCGGGTCCGGATTTTCCTTATAGTCCTCCGCCGACGCAATGCCGACATAGCCGACCAGATGGCCGATGGCGGGTCCGGTCGGATAGTTGCGCGAGAAACCCTGGCGCGGCGACACGCCGGGCAGGTCGGGCAGCCGGACGCTTACCGCGGCATATTCTTCCCAGTCCAGCCCGGTGGCCACCTGAACGGGCTGAAAACTGCTGGCCTGCTCCAGTTCTCGATTGATCCGCTCCAGCTCCTCGGGATCGAGGGCGAGCAGTTCGGCGAGGGTGGCAACGGTCTTCTGCTTGTCGCGCAGCCGGTCGGGAATGATATCGACGCGAAAATCGGTCTTGTTGTTGGCGATCGGCTTGCCGTTGCGGTCGATCAGCCAGCCCCGCCGGGGCGGCACCAGCGTGAGATTGACCCGGTTGCTTTCCGACAACAGCTTGTAGCGCTCGTTTTCGGCCACCGAGATATAGGCCATCCGGCCAGCCAGCAGCACTCCGACACCGATTTGCAGGCCTCCGATCACCGTCGCCCGCCGGGTGAAGGTGAGCTCCTGCATCGCGCCGCTGATGGTCTTGGGCGTCTTCATGAAGCCACCCGCCAGTTGTCGATGGCACCGATCAGACGGGCGACAAAGGGATAGAGCAGAACCGACAGCAGGATCTGGGGCACCAGCAGGTCGAACCGCAACAGATTGGACTGGAAATCGACGATCAGCATAGCGCCTATTAGCACAATTATCGTGGCAGTGGAGGCGATAAGCCAATCCTGCCAATAGTCGCGGCGCACCGCCTTGCGGTCGACGGCTTCGAGCAGCAGGAAAATGACCGACCATAGAAAGGCGGCGCTGCCAAATGGTTGTCCGCTGAAAATATCATCGATCAGGCCGAGTGGAAAGCCAGCCCAGACGGCCCAATATCCGGGCCGGATCAACCGCCAGGCCAGGAGTACGAGCAAACCCATGGGCGGCAGGATGGGATAGTCGGTGATGATCGGCAGGGCGGTGATCATCGAGCCGAGCACCACGGTCACCGGCGGCACCAATTTGATCCGCAGCTGAGAGGGTTGGCGGCCAATCCTGGATTGACGGGATCGGGCCACTATTCGCCGGAATCCTGTTCCGCGTCGGTCGCGGGTTCTTTCTCGATCTGGCGCACCGTCTCGGCCTGGAAAATCGGCTGGACAATGGCGTGGCTGACCTTGGCGGGATTGGCCAATACACGGCCGATCGCGCCGGTCTCCGTCTTGCGAATGACCACTGCGACGGGGATGCCCGGACTGTATAGGCCGCCGCTGCCGGAGGTGATCATCAGGTCGCCGCCCTTGAACGGATTGGAACCGATATTGATCGGCTGAATATCCACCGTGCCGTCGCCGCGACCGGTGGCAAAGGCAGGCAGGCTGTCACTGGCGCGCTGCACCGGGGTGACATTCTTGCCATCCGACACCAGCAGCACGCGGGCGGTGGTCGGTCCGGTTTCCAATATGCGGCCGACCAGGCCTTCCGGCGAACGGACGGGCTGACCGGGCTCCAGGCCGCTGTTGCTGCCGACCCCCAATGTCGCAATGCGGCGCGAGCTTGACGCGGTCGAGCTGATCAGGCGCGCCATGGCAATGGAGTCGGGAACTTCCTCGTTCAGCTTCAGCAATCGCTTGAGCCGTTCATTCTCTTGCCTGAGGGCGCGGGCCTCCAGGATTTCTATGCGAGTCTGCTCCAGTTCCCGCTGCATCGCCGCATTTTTCGATGCGGCGTTGAAATAGGCAGATATCTCATCGCCGGCGCTGCCCGTGGCACCGCCAATTTCGGAAAGCGACTTGCTGATCGGCGCCATGGTTTCAGCGCCGATCGTGCGAAGAGCCGAAAATCCGCGAGGATCGATGAAGGATATGAGCAACAGAAGCAGTCCCAGAACCGCTCCCAATATGCCCAGTAAATAGCTTGCGAATATGCTGTACTGCGCCCGCTTGGAAAATCCTGGACGCCGATTGTTTGGCGGCGCCATATCGATTTATCCTTTCACTTCCAGTCGTTGTTCCATCATTGGCTCAGGCGGTGGTCAGGACGCCTCTGAACATCGGATCTTCCATCGCGCGACCAGTGCCGATTGCAACACAGGCCAGTGGATCCTCGGCTACGGTCACCGGCAGGCCGGTTTCGTCGCTCAGCGCCGCGTCGAGACCCGAGATCAGGGCGCCACCGCCGGTCAGGACGATGCCCTGGTCGACAATATCCGCCGCCAGTTCCGGCGCGGTATTTTCAAGTGCAATGCGGACGCCCTCGATGATCGTGCCGATCGGCTCGCTCAGCGCTTCGGCAATCTGGCCCTGGTTGATCGAGATTTCCTTCGGCACGCCATTCACCAGATCGCGGCCCTTGATATGGATGGTATGACCGACGCCGTCGGCCGGTGCCTGTGCGACACCAAAGTCCTTCTTGATCCGCTCTGCCGTGGTCTCGCCGATCAGCAGATTGTGATGCCGGCGGACGTAGGAAACAATCGCCTCGTCCATCTTGTCGCCGCCAGTACGGACGGAGGTCGTATAGGCCAGTCCGCGCAGCGAGAGCACCGCCACTTCGGTGGTGCCGCCGCCGACGTCGACCACCATCGATCCGATCGGTTCGGTAACCGGCATGTCGGCCCCAATGGCGGCCGCCATTGGCTCCTCGATCAGAAATACCTGCCGGGCGCCAGCGTTGGATGCAGCGTCGCGAATGGCGCGGCGTTCGACCGAGGTCGAGCCGCTGGGAACGCAAATCACGATCTCGGGATAGCTGAACAGCTTGCTCTTGCCGTTCACCTTCTGGATGAAATGCTTGATCATCTGCTCGGCCACATCAATGTCGGCGATCACGCCGTCGCGCAGTGGGCGAATGGCCTCGATGCTGTCGGGTGTCTTGCCCATCATCATCTTCGCGTCATTGCCAACGGCCTTGACCTTTTTCACGCCATTGATGGTCTCGATGGCTACAACCGACGGCTCGTTGAGCACGATGCCCTGGCCGCGCAAATATACCACAGTATTCGCGGTGCCGAGGTCGATCGCCAAATCTTGCGAACGGAACTTGAACAGATTTTCAAACATAATTTTGTCCGTAATTTCTTGTATTTGCAGAGCTTGCTGCAGCAATTTAATCAAGCGATAATCAAGCTGAACGGGTCATGAAGTGAACCATGGGAATCGCCCAGAAAATCAGGGGTCGCTTGGCAAGGTCGCTTGGGCTAGGAACAGCAATATGTCAATAAGAAGACTCCCAAATAGCCTGATAAATCGGATCGCTGCCGGCGAGGTTGTCGAGCGCCCTGCCAGTGCCCTGAAAGAGCTGGTGGAAAATGCAATAGACGCCGGTGCCAGCCAGATCAATATTCGCCTGGAGGAGGGCGGACTCGACCTGGTCCAGGTCTCCGACAATGGTTCCGGAATGGGCCGCGACGATATTGCCCTGGCCCTGGAACGGCATGCAACGTCGAAGCTGCCGGACGAGGCGATCGAGCTGGTAACGACCATGGGGTTTCGCGGTGAAGCCCTGCCGTCGATCGCCAGCGTCGCCCGCCTGACCATCGAAAGCAGGATGGCCGGAGACGATGGCTGGTCCCGGGTGATCGATCACGGCGAACTTGTGCAGGAAGGTCCGGCGGCAATACCGCCGGGAACGAAAGTGCGGGTGGAGCAGCTGTTCGCCAAGGTTCCGGCCCGGCGCAAGTTCCTGCGCACCGCGCGCAGCGAATATGCGGCCTGCACCGACATTGTCCGGCGCCTGGCGATGGCCCGCCCCGATATCGGTTTCACGCTCGAGCATCAGGGCCGCAAGGCGATTGCGGTCCAGGCCGGGGAAAGCGGGCCGGAACGGGTAGCCGCGCTGACCAGCCGCGACCTGCGCGCCAACAGCGTCGGCGTCGACCTGCAGCGCGAGGATATCCGCCTGACCGGTGTCGCCGGCCTGCCGACCTATAATCGCGGCGTTGCCGATCACCAGTTTCTGTTCGTCAACGGCCGGCCGGTCAAGGATCGGCTGCTGGTCGGCGCGGTGCGCGGCGCCTATGCCGAAATGCTGGCGCGGGACCGGCACCCGGTGGTCGCGCTGTTCATCGACATGCCGCCCGAACTGGTCGATGTGAACGTCCATCCGGCGAAGACCGAAGTGCGCTTCCGCGAACCGGCGATGATCCGCGGCATGATCGTCAGCGGCTTGCGCAAGGCGCTCGACGAAGGCGGGTTTCGCGCGGTCCAGCGCCCGGCGGAATCGGCGCTGAGCAGATGGCAGAGCGAACCGGTCGGCCCCGATCCCCAGACCAGCATATTTACGGCGCAGGGCAGGGCGGCTGTGGCGCAGCAGCCCTATCCATCGGCTGTCCGGAACGACCGCAGTGCTTTTGCCGGGCTGGATCCGCGCGAGGATATCGCCCCCCTGATGGGGCGGGCAGAGGAAGCTGCCGGACCGGTCCCGGAGGCCAGCCGCCATCCGCTCGGCATCGCCCGCGGGCAGGTTGCGAAAACCTATATTGTCGCGGAAGCCGAGGACGGTCTGGTGATTGTCGACCAGCATGCGGCCCACGAACGGCTGGTACTGGAACGGATGCGCAAGGCGGTCGAGGGCGGTACCGTGGCGTCGCAGGCGCTGCTGATGGCTGAAGTGGTCGAACTGGATGAAAATGCCTGTGACCGGCTCGAGGCGCGCGTTGCGGAATTGTCAGACTTCGGGCTGGACCTGGAGCGCTTTGGCCCGACTGCAATGCTGGTGCGGGCAACGCCGGCGATGCTGGGTTCGGGCGATGTCCGGGAACTGGTCACCGATCTGGCCGACGAACTGGGCGCCTATGACCAGGCGCTGAGCCTCAAGGAGCGGGTTGACCATGTCGCGTCCACCATGGCCTGTCACGGCTCGGTCCGGGCCGGGCGGGTGCTCAGCGTCGCCGAAATGAACGCCCTGCTCCGCGAAATGGAAGTGACCCCGCACAGCGGCCAGTGCAACCACGGACGCCCGACCTGGGTGAAGCTGGCGCTGGATGACGTGGAGAAGCTGTTTGGCCGCAAGTGAGCCCGATTGCCTTTGAAGCGGCAATATGTGATCAGGGGCATTGCTTGTCGGGCTCAGTGCATCAGGTGCTTGGTCAGGATGAAACGGGAGTTTGCGATGATATACCGCCATGTGGCCTTTGTCTTTTCTGCGCTGATGCTGGCTCAGGGCACGTTCGCCTCGGCGCAGGCGCGCACCGACGGAGTTACCGGGCAGAATCTGGCAGAACCGGTTGCACAGGCCGAAAACGACCTGACTGGCTATTGGCAGCAGGGAAATGGCGAAATCGTTTATTTCACGCAGGATGGGACCAGCCTGACATCCCGCTATCGGAAGCGGTCAGCGAGCAATGACGAAAATGACATCGACTTCACCGCGACCGTGCACGGTAACCTGGTCTATGGCGCGCACCGCGGCCCGTTTTCGCGCGCGATGCAGAAAAAATGTGCGCTCCAGATATGGGTCGGCATGGGTCTGACGCTGAATGAGGACGGCACCGAGCTGGCCGGTTTCCGGGGAGACCGGGTTGTCGACCGGAAAAGCTGCAGCACCAAGAACAGCGACCCGGTCAGACTTGTCTATACCAGGGTCGCCGATGGCGATGCGCCGCAATGATGCCGGTCGACCAGGCCGTCATTGCGGAACAAGCATGGTCACAAATGGATCCAGACTGCCGTCGCTGGCAACCGTACTGACGCCCGCCAGATGGGCGACCAGCGAATAGATATTTACATTGTCGAACACCGGTAGTTGACCGCCGGCGGTGATCGCCGGCCCGCTGGCCAGGAAAAAGGCCATCATGTCCGGCTCCCGCTGGTCATAGCCGTGACCGCCTCCGATTCCGGTCATCCATTCCGGAACATCCTGATAGACCACCCAGCCGATCTCCGGCAGGCAGAGGATCGAAGGCACGCGCGGATTGGTGCCATAGGCAAATTCCGCCGGAATAGTCTCGCGGGTCCAGCATTGCATATGCGCGTGCGGTCGGACAAAGGCGGCACGCACAGGATCCATATTGCCCTCGACCGGTTCGATCCCGGCATAATTGCCGTCTTCCACCAGCCGGTACTGGTCGCGTGCCATGATCTGGTCGAGATGGATGATCCGTTCGGGCGATGTTTCGGTCATGCCATGGTCCGAGACGATCACGAAATTGGCCGGCTGTCCGAGATGGTCGAGCTGCTGTTTCAGCCTGCCGATCTCGCTGTCAACTGCGGCAATGGCGGCGTGCAGCTTCTCGCCCGGCGCGGGGCCGAAATAATGGCCGGCGGTGTCCACCGTGTCGAAATAGAGCGTGACCAGCTCTGGCCGGATATCGGCGGGTCGCCGGATCCAGTCGACCACCGCATTGACCCGGCGGTCAATCGACAATTTTTGGCTGAACGGCCACCAGTCCGTCGGACGGATACCGTCAAGCTCCACCTCAGAGCCCGGCCAGAACATCGTCGCAGAGCGGATGCCCTGTTTCTCGGCACTGATCCAGATCGGTTCCGCCTGGTTCCACCAGAACGGGTCCGTGGTCGTCTTTTCGAACAATTCGCCCGGTCGCGCTGCATCCTCCATGCTGTTGCCGACAATCCCGTGATGATCGGGAGTCTCGCCGGTCACCAGTGTCCAGTGATTGGGAAAGGTCTTGCTGGGGAAGGACGGGCGCATCGGAGCATAGATACCGGCTGCTGCTAACGCCGAAAGATGCGGCGTGATCCCACGCTCGAGATAGTCCGGCCGGAAGCCGTCGATCGAGATCAGGATCGTGACCGGATCGCGGGTCTCGGCCCTTTCGCTGGCCATGTCCTCCGGCGCGGGGGTTGCCGCCCAAGACGGCATGCCGGTTAGCAGCAGGCTTGTCAGAATCAGCGCAATCATGGTGCGAATCATAGTGTCTGTTCCTTTGCCGCTATGGCTTGGCGACCTCTTGTGACAATTCAGACATTGAACTTGAAATTGAATATATCCCCGTCCTTGGCGACATATTCCTTGCCTTCCTGACGCAGCTTTCCGGCATCGCGGGCCGCGCTTTCGCCGCCGAGCGTGACATAATCGTCAAAGGCGATGGTTTCGGCGCGGATGAAGCCGCGCTCGAAGTCGCTGTGGATTTCGCCGGCGGCCTCGGGGGCCTTGGCACCCTTGTGCACCGTCCAGGCGCGCGCTTCCTTGGGGCCGACGGTGAAGAAGGTCTGCAGGTCGAGCAGCTGATAGCCGGCGCGGATGACGCGAGCCAGACCGGATTCCTCCAGCCCCAGTTCGGCGAGGAATTCGGCCCGGTCGTCTGGCTCCATCTCGACCAGCTCGGATTCGATGGCGGCGGAAACGATCACCGCCTCGGCGCCTTCGGCTTTGGCCTTTTCAAACACGGCGGCGCTGAGCGCATTGCCCTTGGCAGCATCC
>Ga0075467_10003382_pt1 | contig 12289 bp, 13 predicted proteins | sample DEB08_DNA_9_FD_75067 | JGI IMG/M metagenome (GOLD analysis project Ga0075467, IMG submission 75067) | Aqueous microbial communities from the Delaware River and Bay under freshwater to marine salinity gradient to study organic matter... | ecosystem: Environmental > Aquatic > Marine > Coastal ...
GGGGCCTCATTGGCGTTCATTCCGGCCTTGAGCGCGGCATCACAGGTGGCAGCGGCTGGCAAAGTCGCAGCCTCACCCGGAATGGACACGGCAGACAGGGAAGTGACATGCGGTGCCAAGGGGCGCAGGTAACCGCCGATATCTTTGGTGTTTAGCATGCCGCAAATCAGATGGGTCGGGCGTTTGGGCATTGCGGCCAAGGTTGCAGCCACCGCGTCGCCGCCTGCGGGGTTGTGACCGCCGTCCAACCACAGCTCAATTTGCGGGGCAGCATCGACCAGCGGCCCCGTGCGCAAACGCTGCATACGCGCGGGCCATTCTGCGCGGGTCACGGCAGCTTCAGCGTTGCCATGCCCGAGCAAGCGCAGCGCCATCAGAGCCGCCCCTGCGTTTTGAATCTGATGCGGGCCCGGCAGGTTGGGCAAGGGCAGGTCCAAAAGCCCGTTTTCATCTTGGAACACCATGCGCCCACGGTCAGCAAAGCAGTGCCAATGCTGGCCAAACACATGCAAAGGCGCGCCCAGGCGTGTCGCGCGAGCCTCTATAGCCTCAAGCCCCTCAGGCGCTTGCGGGCCAACGATGCAAGGCACGCCGCGCTTGATGATCCCGGCCTTTTCGCCTGCGATCAGGGCCAATGTGTCGCCCAGATATTGCTGATGGTCCAAGGATACCGGTGTGATGATGGTCAGCGCGGGGTGTTCCACCACATTGGTGGCATCCAGCCGACCACCAAGCCCTACCTCGAGCAACGTGTAATCCGCGGGCACTCGGGAAAAGGCCAGCATGGCGGCACAGGTTGTCGCCTCAAAAAACGTGATGGCATCGGGGCCGTTGGCGGTGATGCATTCATCCAGCAAGGACGACAGGGCATCCTCGCCGATCAACGCGCCTGCCAACCGGATCCGTTCATGGAAACGGGCCAAATGCGGACTGGTATAGGCATGGGCGGTCAGGCCCGCCCCTTCCAGCCCCGCGCGGATCATGGCCAAGGTGCTGCCTTTGCCATTCGTCCCGGCGATATGGATCACCGGAGGAAGCCGCTGTTCGGGATTACCAAGCGCTTCCAGCAGCCGGAGCACGCGGTCCAGCGTCAGGTCAATAATCTTCGGATGAAGCGTCATCATCCGTTCCAACAGCGCGTCAGAACTGGGCATGGTCACTTTGGCTTAGCCTTTTGTTCAGGTTTGGGGATGGCTTGGGCTTCCGAGGCCACAACGGGATCGGGTGGCGGCAAGTCACCCCGCACGGCAGGCGGCTGCTTCATCAACATGCGCAAAACGGTGGTCAATTCATCGCGCAGGTTTTTGCGATGCGTTACGCGGTCCAGCATGCCGTGATCCAGCAAATATTCGGCACGCTGGAACCCTTCGGGCAGTTTTTCACGGATGGTTTGTTCAATCACGCGCGGGCCTGCAAAGCAGATCAGCGCATTGGGTTCGGCAATCTGTACATCGCCCAGCATGGCATAAGACGCAGTAACCCCGCCCGTGGTGGGGTGCGTCAGCACGACGATATAAGGCAAACCCGCCTCGCGCAGCATTTCAACGGCAACAGTGGTGCGGGGCATTTGCATCAGGCTCAGGATGCCTTCTTGCATCCGTGCGCCACCTGCGGCGGAAAACAGAACCAAGGGGCGTTTCAATTCTACTGCGCGCTGTGCAGCGGCAAGCAGGGCGTTGCCCACATACATGCCCATCGACCCGCCCATAAAGGAAAAGTCCTGACCCACGGCAATAATCGGGGTGCGGGCAATCTCACCTTGGGCGACCAACATCGCGTCACGCTCACCGGTTGTCTTTTGAGCGGATTTCATCCGTTCGGGGTATTTCTTTTGGTCCCGGAAATGCAGCGGGTCAGCCACGGGTTCCGGCACCTTCACCTCGGTAAAAATGCCGCCATCAAAAAGCGCGGTGAACCTGTCACGCGGAGTGATCGTCATATGGTGATCGCAGGAGGTGCAAACGTTCAGGTTATCCTTCAGTTCGCGGTGGAACAGCATCGTCCCGCATTCGGCGCATTTGGTCCACAGATTCTCCGGCACTTCGCGGCGGGAAAACAAGGAGTTGATGGTGGGGCGGACGTAGTTGGTGATCCAGTTCATCGGTGCTTGGCCCTTTGGTCGCTTAGCTTAAGGATCAGATAAGCCTATGGGACGCGAAATGCAAACGGGATGGCGCTGTGTGATGGGTTGAAAGATCGGGGGAGGGGTTGCAGACTGATTTGGAACGTAGATGAAGGGGTAGCGCGTGGCAGGCCAAGACCGAAGTGACCGCCGCGCGATTGTTTGCGCCATTTCGGCAGATTATGCATTTGCCTTGGGCAGTTTGATTACAGGATTTCAACGGCATAACCCTGACTTTTTGGGCAGGTTTGTGGTGTTTCACGATGGGTTGACGGATGCGCAGCAATCCCAATTGGGCGCGCTTGGGTGTCAGCTTGTGTTTCACGCTTTTGGATTACGCGATGTGGCAGCACGGTTTGGTAAAGGCGTCGATTTGGACAAGGTGTTGTCGCTTTACAGCCCCATGATCTTTGCCAAGTTTGAAATGCTGGATCTACTTGCCGATTATGACATCTGCCTGTGGCTGGATGTCGATATTTTGGTGCAAGGCAATCTGAGCGAGATTTGGGCGTTTGAAACATTGGCCTGGCGGCCTCTTCACCAAGGCGCCTTTGCGCGGCGGGCTGCAGTGATGGCTGAATTTGCCGATGTGTGTGGCGATGGCACGCTGCCTTTGCTGAATGGCGGCGTTGTTGGCATGGGGCAAGGTTTGCGTGGGCAAGTGTCGCCTGCGGACCTTTACGCCATGGCCGCGCGTTTATTGGCGCAAACCGATGCGACATCGGTGGACGAGTTGGCCTTGTATTTCACCTCAGCCTCGCGCGCATTGGACGTGCATGTGCTGGAGGAGAGATTCAACCATCCGGTCGTGGCACCTGATGTGCGGGATGCGGTGTTGGTTCATGCGATTGGCCCGGATAAGTTCTGGAATTCCGCGCCCTTACGGCTGGCTTATCCGGAATGGGCGCAAAATTTGGCTGCATTTCATGCGGTGGGTGGCGCCGGATATAATGGCGCGCTGCGGTTGGATGATGTTCAGGCCGCAAGCCCTGACAAGGCGCTAAAGGCGGCACGGAACCGGGCGTATTGGCAACAAACCTATGCTGCATTGCGGCCTGAATTGCCGTCTGCCTTACAGGTGGATCTGGACAGCCAGCACAAAAGGCTACGCTTTTTCTATGAAGGTGCAGACGGGGTGTATCTGCATCTGATCCGTCAGATGAATGAGCGGCGCATTGGCATCGAGGTGCATTTCCCCGATGATGCGGTTTTGGCACCTCAACTGTTCGCACAACTGGATAAGCTTGCCATTGCAGGGTTGGCCAAAGGCAAAATGCTGGAACTGGCGCGCACCAAGCAAGGCCGGGCCTGCGGGGCGGTTGTACCGGTTGCATACTGCGCGACAGCGATGGGTGCCTTGGTCGCGGCCTTGGATCAGGCCACGTCCCGCGCCAAAAGCTGACCGCCGGGACCGGACTTCACCTCAAACCGGTTGATTTTGCGCATGAGGTCGGACAGCTTGGCGCTGCCATAGGTGCGGGTGTCAAAATCGGGTGCGCCTTGGGTGATGTATTGGCCGATTTGGCCCAGCGAATACCACTCACCTTCGGGATCAATAGCCCGCATCGCGGCAATGATCAGGGGTATCGCATTCGCCGGTGCTTCCTTGGGGCCACGCTTCGGGGCAGGTTCTGACGGCATTTCTGGCATCATTCCACGGTCAGGGCGGTTGGGTTGGCGAGTTGGTTCGGGCGCGTGGTCGTCAGCCTCATCGCTGCCAAGGTTTTCGACGTAGATGAACCGTTTGCAGGCCATACGAAACGCTTCGGGTGTCTTTTTCTCGCCGATGCCATATACATCTAGACCTTGTTCCCGAATGCGCGCGGCAAGGCGGGTGAAATCGCTGTCGGAACTGACCAGAACGAATCCATCAAATAGGCCCGAATGCAGGAAATCGATCGCAGCGATGACAAGGCCGATATCAGACGCATTCTTGCCCTTAGTGTTGGAAAACTGCTGATCGGCCACAAGCCCCAAGGCCGCTACTTTGCGCGCCCAGCCGGCCAAACGCTGCGCCGACCAATCACCATAAATCCGGCGAACCGATGCTTCACCAAGCCCGGCAATCTCTTCAAAGATCGCTTCGGCATAAGTTGCAGGAACGTTGTCGGCGTCGATCAATACGGCAAGCCGTGGGGCGCGTTGGTCAGCCATGGGGTGATCCTTTCGAGTTGTGTGTGACCTTAGCGGATCATGGTCATGGGCAACAGGGGTGTATAGGGACTGTCCATTTTTCGAAGACTATGCAAATTGAACGTCAGTCCTAGTGTGAGTTTTTAACGATGAAGTACCTATTCCCGATTGCCGCCTTTTTGTTGATGATGGGATGCGCCCCGCCCGCCGAACCACCGCTTATTTATGTGCCGCCCGAAACGTTTCCCGACGATGGGCTGGTCAAGCGTGAGCCGGACAGTTGCGGAGCGTCGGACTTTGCAGGGCTGATCGGGCAATCAGAGGGCATGCTGCGCACAGTCATCTTGTTCGACCCTTACCGTGTGGTGCCGTTTGGTGTCTTGGTGACCCAAGACTATAACGCTCAGCGGATCAATTTTTATTTGGATGAAGCAGGTTTAATCGCCAAAATAATCTGCGGATAAATGCAAAATGGCCAGCTTTGCGTGCTGCAAAGCTGGCCATTTCAGGTGTTTGTAGCTTTACTTTTTGGCGCGGAAATCGCTGTGGCATGCTTTGCACGCCCCGCCAATTGCGCCCATTCCTGCCTGAACCGATTCAAGCGAGGACACATCGATCGCACCCGCAGCGGTTTCAAGCCCTTTGGCTTTTTCAACGAAACCTTCCATATTCATCCAGATATCAGGGCGTGCCTCGGAAACCGGATCATCCGCTTCGGTTTCAAACGCTGCAGGAATTTGGGTGGCTGCGGCGACGAGGGCGGTTTTGGCAGCCTCGGCAGCGGCGGCATCAAACGGGGCTTTGCCACCCGCCATATCGCCCAGAACCTTGGTGTTCATCCCGATACTACCCATCAAATCCATCCGGGCTTTGACAGTCGGGTCTTGGACGCCTTCTTTAGCGATGGCGACACCTGCGGTGAGGGCGAGGCCGAGTATCAAGGCTTTGGCTACGAATCGCATGGGCAATGCTCCTGGTTGGTTACGAGCCAAAGTATAACTGCGCGGTGCTGTGCGCATAGTTCTTTGATCGCCGATTGGTGGATTCTCACCAAATTGTCATGAAGGGGGCAGGTTAGCCTTCGGCCAAATGCCGTTCGCCACGCGATTTTGAAAGTTGGATTTGCTTTTGCCGCTCACGAAAACGGCCGCGGTCGGCATCGGTGTGTTCATGCTTGCATTGATGGCACGATACACCTTCTTCATATTCAGGGCGGGCCGTGTCGGCTGGGGCAACCGGGCGGCGGCACGCGTGGCAGGTCGAATAGGGGCCTGGCACAAGGCCGTGGCCTACCGACACGCGGTTGTCGAAGACATAGCATTCACCGTTCCAACGGCTTTCGTCTTGCGGCATTTCCTCTAGGTATTTCAGGATGCCGCCTTTCAGATGATAGACATCCTCAATCCCTTGACCCAGCAGGTAGTTCGTTGATTTTTCACACCGAATCCCGCCTGTGCAAAACATCGCGATGCGTTTGTTGTGAAAGCGGTGTTTGTTTGCCTGCCACCACGCCGGAAAATCACGGAAAGATTTGGTTTCGGGGTCAATCGCGCCTTCAAACGTACCGATCCCCACTTCGTAATCATTGCGGGTGTCGATGATGGCGACATCGGGGTCCGCAATCAATGCGTTCCATTCAGTCGGGTTCAGGTAATGGCCGACTTGGGCGCGCGGGTCGATATTGGGCTGGCCCATCGACACAATTTCCTTTTTCAGGCGCACCTTGAAACGGCCAAAGGGTTCCACCTCTGCCCAGCTTTCCTTGTGTTCCAGCGCGCCACATCCCGGAAGCGCGCGAATATGGGCCAGCATGGTATCAATCCCGGCGCGGTCGCCGGAAATGGTACCATTGATCCCTTCGGACGCCAGCAAAAGTGACCCGCGGATGCCATTGGCCCGGCCAAGCGCCAGCAGCGGCTGTTGCAAGGCGGCAAAGTCGGGGAAACGGGTGAAATGATAGAGGGCGGCGATTGTGAACATGGGCGATGTCTTGCCGCGCCGCGTGCAAAAAGGCAAGGTATCAGATGACGCAGCCAAGGGGATAACCATGACAAACGCGCTGATTGTGATTGATGTGCAGAATGATTTTTGTCCCGGCGGCGCGTTGGCGGTGGCTGGCGGCGATGCGATTGTAGCAGGGATTAATGTGTTGATGACCGAATTCAACGCTGTTGTACTGACCCAAGATTGGCATCCGGCGGATCATTCGTCCTTTGCAAACAACCATGCAGGGGCTGCACCTTATAGCATGGTCCAGATGCCTTACGGCCCGCAGGTTTTGTGGCCCAGCCATTGTGTGCAAGGGTCAAATGGCGCGGCTTTCCACCAAGATCTAAGCAGTGACCGCGCCCATATGATCATTCGCAAAGGGTTTCGCCCTGAGATCGACAGCTATTCCGCGTTTTTTGAAAACGACCACAAAACCCCAACAGGGCTGGAAGGGTATTTGCGCAGTCGAGGTGTAACCAAGCTGGTGCTAACCGGGCTTGCCACCGATTTTTGCGTGGGTTTTTCGGCGCTGGACGCGGCCAGTTTGGGTTTTGACGTGACCGTGCGGATGGACCTGTGCCGCGCCATTGACCTTGATGGGTCACTGGCGGGCATGGTTGGTAAAATGAATGCCGCAGGGGTTAGGCTGGCGTAAGGGGCCGGCCTTTGGGTGGGGCCTATAGCCCCGTGCCCTCATCCAGCCCCAGCATGATATTCAGGTTTTGAACTGCGGCACCCGAGGCCCCTTTGCCCAAGTTGTCCAGAATGGCCGATAGCACAACACGCCCACTCGCGGCATCGCCCAATACCGACAATTCAAGATTGTTGGTGTTATTCATTGCCTGCGGGTTTTCGCGGGCTTGGATTTGATCCAGCGGGCGAACCGAGACGAAACGGCTGCCTTGATAATGTGCAGCAAGCGCTGCATGCAGCGCAGCGGCATTGGCTCCGTGCAGTGCAACTTGCACAATCATACCCTGCGCATAATGACCAACGGCGGGCACAAAGATTGGCGTTGTGCTGACATTGCCGTAATGCATCATCTCGGGCAGGTGTTTGTGGTGCTGCGTGGTGGCATAGAGGAAATTGCCGTTCGCTTCGCCCTTTTCAAACTCGGCGATCATCGCCTTGCCGCCGCCCGTATAGCCCGAGATGCCAAACATCGACAACGCGGCATCGCTTGCAATCAGCCCAGCATCGGTAAGCGGGCGCAGCAGCGCAATCACGCAGGTGGCATAGCAACCTGGGTTTGAGACGAGCTTTGCTCCTGCCACGGCCTCGCGTTGGCCAGTTGCCAACTCTGGAAAGCCGTAAACCCAATCGGGGTTAACGCGATGCGCCGTGCTGGCATCAATCAGCCGTGTGGGCAGGGACTGGCAAATCACAGCCGCTTCCTTCGAAGCGTCATCGGGCAAGCACAAAATTGCGATATCGGCCCTGGCAAAGGCTTCGGCCCGCGCAGCAGGGTCTTTGCGACGATCTTCGGCCAAGGAAATGAGCGTGATATCGCGGCGGCCTTGCAACCGGTCACGGATTTGCAGACCCGTGGTGCCAACTTCGCCGTCGATAAAGACTTTCGCGCTCATATCTATGCCCCTTCGTGACTGTGTTCGGCCTCTTTGTAACGAAAGAAGCAGGCTTCGCCAAGCTGGACAAGTGGCAGGCGGCTTGATTTAACCGCAGGGAACGGCAGAGAAGGAACGATCATGGTCGATATTGCAACGCGGGTTCATAACCACAGGTGGAAGATTGACCCGATTGTGCGGTCGCTGATTGATACCGATTTTTACAAGCTGCTGATGTGCCAATCGGTGTTTCGCAACAAACCCGATACCAATGTCACCTTCAGCCTGATCAATCGCACCAAATCCATCCGCCTTGCCGACATCGTTGATGAGGGCGAGTTGCGTGAGCAATTGGACCATATTCGCACGCTGCGCCTGTCGCGAGGTGAAAGCACATGGCTGCGCGGTAATACGTTTTATGGCAAGCGCCAGATGTTCCGCCCCGATTTCATGGAATGGTTTGAAGGCCTGCGCCTACCGCCCTACCACCTTGAAAAACGCGATGGCCAGTATGAGCTGACGTTCGAGGGCAAGTGGCCCGAGGTGATGATGTGGGAGATCCCCGCACTTGCGGTGCTGATGGAACTACGCGGCCGCGCCGTGCTGGGCAATATGGGCAAGTTTGAATTGCAGGTTCTCTATGCCCGCGCGATGACCAAGCTGTGGGAAAAGATTGAACGTCTGCGCAAAGTCGAAGGCCTGCGCATTGCAGACTTCGGCACCCGTCGCCGCCATTCTTTCCTGTGGCAAGATTGGTGTGTGAAAGCGATGCAAGAAGGTTTGGGCAATGCCTTTGCCGGTACATCAAATTGTCTGATCGCCATGCGCAGTGAGGTAGAAGCGATCGGCACAAACGCGCACGAACTGCCGATGGTGTACTGCGCCTTGGCTAATAGTGATGCTGAATTGGCCCAAGCCCCCTATCAGGTGCTTGCTGATTGGCACGAGGAACATGACGGCAATCTGCGTATTATGTTGCCAGACACCTACGGAACCAAAGGATTTTTGGACCGCGCACCGGAATGGTTGGCCAAATGGACGGGTATTCGGATTGACAGCGGCGACCCGGCGACAGGCGCTGAAATCGCGATCAAGTGGTGGCAGGACCGTGGCGAAGACCCAAAGCAAAAGCTGGTCATTTTCTCGGACGGGTTGGACGCTGAAATTATCGAAAAGCTGCACCGCCAGTTCGTGGGCCGGGTCAAGGTGTCCTTTGGTTGGGGCACGATGTTGACCAATGATTTCAGGGGCTTGGTGGCAAATGACGCTCTCGCGCCGTTCAGCCTTGTGTGCAAGGCGATTTCGGCCAATGGGCGACCTACAGTCAAACTGTCGGACAATCCCAACAAGGCGATGGGGCCGCCGGATGAGATAGCGCGGTATAAGCGGGTGTTTGGTGTGGGTGCGCAGGAAGCGCAGGACGTGATCGTCTAACGGGGTCTGTTTTTGGCGCTATACCATCACCTGCTGTGCGCACAGCAGCGCGCGGCGGATATGGCTGCGCATGATGGGATCATCCGCGCCAAGCCGCGGCATGGTCCAGCCCACCGAGGCCAAGCAGCGGGCAAGCGTGAACACATCAACCATCCGCGCATCCGCCGGGCGCAGGGTTTGATACCCCGCGATCAGGCCCGCGCGAATGTCGGCATACGCAGGCTCATACAGGTTTTGAGACAAAACGGTGCCAAGATCATAAAGGCCAAATCCCATGCCGCTGTCATCAAAGTCGATAAGCGATAGGGCGGCGCCATCCACAAGGATATTTTCACGCAGCACATCGGCGTGGATGGGCATAAGCGGGGTAGTTTTGGCATGGTTTTGCAAGGCGGCCCGAAGGAAGGCCCGTGCTGCCAGCATTTGGTCCCGTTCCGGTTCGGTCAGCGCAGGATGGTCCCAAAACCGGCCCCAAAATGGGGTTTCGCCTGTCAGGCCATCAATATCCCACGCAGGTCGGTTAAATGAGGCAGGCAATTGCAGCGCCAAGGTGACATTGTGAATGCACGCCAGCACTTGCCCCAAGGCATTGTGCTGCGCTGCTTGGTCTTCAGCCGTGCCGGGCAGCGCGACCCCAGCCTCACCTAGCGGTGCGCCTGGCAACCATTCCACAGCCGATGCCAAGCGCCCAGCCTGCAGCGTCACCAAACTTGCCCCGTTTTGCGCGACCAAAGGGCGTGGAACGGGCAGGTCGCGCGCGGCCAATGCCCCACAAAACCACAGCTCTGACTCGATCGCCGCTGCTGTTTGATACCCCACACGGTGCAGCCGCAATGCGGCATGCTTGCCATCGGGCAAGGCCATGCGAAACACCGCATTTTCACGGTTGCGGATCAAGGTAAGCGGCGTACCGCCCCAATGCGCCGCAGCCTCCCTTGCAAGGGTCTGAAGGGTCATGCAGGCACCGGGGTCGTCGCCAAGGCACTCTGAAGCGCGTCGATCAGCATATCGGCATGCTCACGTCCAAAAGGCAGGGGAGGGCGGATTTTTAGGGTATTTCCTGCGCGGCCAATCCGGTTCAAGATAAAGCCTTTGGCGACCATTACCTCGACCAAATCTTCAACAAAACCCGTAGCGGGGGTGTTGTCGGCATCGAGCACGAATTCGGCACCAAAGAACAGGCCCACGCCGCGGACCTCGGCAAGCAACGGGTGGCGCAGGGCGCGCAGGCGGTCCATCACATAGGCAGAGGTTTGGGCGGCCTTGTCTTGCAGACCCTCATCGTCAATCACCTTTAGCGTGGTAATACAGGCCGCAGCCGACACCGGATTGCCGCCAAAGGTGTTGAAATACCCGAAGGCATTGCGAAACGCCGCCATCACATCGGGCCGCGCCAGCACGGCAGCGACTGGATGACCATTGGCCATAGGCTTGCCGCAGGTCACGATATCGGGGGTCATTCCCAACCATTCATGGCCCCAAAAATGACTGCCCATGCGGCCAAAACCGGGCTGCACCTCATCACACATAATCAACCCACCCGCCGCGCGGATCACAGCTTCGACCTTGGTGAAAAAACCGGGGGTGACGGTGGGGATACCTTCATTCGCAAAGGCCGGGCACAGAATCATGCCGGAAAACCCGATACCGCTTGCGTTCAAATCATCAATTGCGGCTTTGATCTGGGCGGCAAACACGCTGCCATCTGGGTCAGGATTGCGCAGGCTGTCAGGCCCTGGCACCCGGCGCACATGGGCCGGATAGCCCCCAATCGGAGGACGGCGTGACGACAAGGCAGAGGTCGCGGTCGTGTTCCCGTGATAGGTGTTGTCGGTGGCAATCACCCCGATCTTGCCCGTCACCGCCTGTGCCATCCGCAAGGCGATGTCATTCGCTTCAGACCCTGTGCAGGTCATGATACATTGCGAAATATCGTGGCCCAACCGCGCGGTCAGCTGTTCGATATAGTCCAACACAAGGTCATGGTGATAGCGGGTGTGGGTGTTTAGGATGGCAGCCTGTGATGCAATCGCAGCAACCACCGCGGGGTGGCAATGGCCGACATGCGGCACGTTGTTATAGCAATCCAAATAGCGCTTGCCCGCAGCATCCCACAGCCAAACACCACTGCCGCGCACGATATGCACCGGAGTACGGTAAAAGGTAGGCACATTCGGCCCCATCAGGCGGGCGCGGCGGTCTGTCAGGCTCTCACTCATTCATCAGGCTCCACTTTGCCACGCAGGGATTTGACGGTACCGCGCACAGCCTTGGCGGCAAGGCGACGCTTTTGGCTGCCATAGGTGGGCTTCGTTGCGATGCGGCGCTTGGGGGCAACCAGCGCCGCGCGGATCATCTCAACCAGACGTTCGCGCGCCAATTCACGGTTGCGGATCTGGCTGCGGGTTTCCTCGGCGCGGATTACGATCGCCCCGTCCAGTGTCCAGCGCCGCCCGGCAAGCCGCTTCAGCCGGGTTTTCACCGGGCCGGACAGGTGGGGCGAGCGTTCTGCCTCAAACCGCAACTCAACCGCAGTTTCGACCTTGTTCACATTCTGCCCGCCGGGACCGGAAGAGCGTGTGAAGTTTTCAGACAGTTCCCAATCCGCGAGGGTGATTTCGTCATTAATCCGCAACATGCAGCGAAACTAACCGAATTCGCGACAGGGGAAAGGGGGATTGCGCTTGGTGGCCCAAAGTATGGCGACCCTTTAAAGGCCGCCAGCGCGGTTAGGCAAAGTCGATGGACTTGCCCAATGGCAAGCTGCGCAGGCGTTTACCAGTCAGGGCAAAAATCGCGTTTGCAAGTGCAGGGGCGGCAGGCGGGGTTCCCGGCTCACCTATCCCACGAATTTTGCTGCCATTTTCCAGTACTGTCACGCCGATGGGCGGGCATTGGGCCATACGCAACCCGTCTTAATCGCAAAAGTTGGTTTGCTGGACGTGGCCGCCCTCAAACGTAATCTCGCCATTGATAGCCGCCGACAGGCCATAAATCATACCGCCTTGAACCTGCGCCTCGATGGTTGATGGATCAAGTGCGATAC
>Ga0075467_10003383_pt1 | contig 12283 bp, 8 predicted proteins | sample DEB08_DNA_9_FD_75067 | JGI IMG/M metagenome (GOLD analysis project Ga0075467, IMG submission 75067) | Aqueous microbial communities from the Delaware River and Bay under freshwater to marine salinity gradient to study organic matter... | ecosystem: Environmental > Aquatic > Marine > Coastal ...
CCATCTAAACGCCGCCCAGCCCTGACCATCCGCTCCCATCGACTCGAGGCGCTCGATGCCTGGAATGTTGCCGCCGGTATCAGCTGAAAACGTTGGCACCGGGTGCTTGACGCAGGCCATTAGGGTTAACGTGACAAAACCATCCTTATTACTCTCTGCAGTTCGTTTCATTCGCCGTAGGGGATCCAGATGTTCTTGACCTGCGTAGCATGCCGAAGAAATTCGCGACCCTCGCCCTGATCCTCGTCAAACCAGTTCAAAGCTTTCCCGCCTAAAACCCATGTGCGTTTCAGATTGCCGATCGACGCTCGCTCAACTGCCTCGCCAGCTTGGTCACTCCCAAAATGCCACATCGCATCGACACCAGAGTGCTCGGAAAGAGCTTTCGTCAAGACATCGTGGTCGCCGGTTACGATGTTGACCACGCCACTCGGTAGATCCGATGTTTCAAATACCTGATACAAATCCGTTGCCGCGATTGGGTGGTCTTGCGAAGGCAATGCCACAACACAGTTTCCCATCGCTATTGCGGGGGCCACGAGGGAAACAAACGACAATAGTGGAGCTTCATTCGGACAAGCCATACCAATCACGCCGATGGGTTCATTCATGGCCAACGCCGCGCCGCGGATGGGCACTTGATGCACGGCGCCGTCATATTTGTCCGCCCACGCGGCGTAGCAGAACAGCCGATCGATACTTGCCAAGATTTCTTCTTGGTGCTTACCGGTGTTCATAGAGCCCAGTGTTGCGGCAAATTCCGGGGCCCGCGCAGACAAATTTTCTGCAATATAATAGAGAATTTGTGCCCGTGCATGCCCCGTAGTGGTCGCCCAACCAGCGGCGCTCCTCGCTGCTTCAACGGCATTTCGTATGTCTTTGCGGTTTCCTTCGCCAACTTGACCAATTTGCTCGCCTGACGCTGAGAAAATTAGGCGATCATATCCGCTGTCTGGCCGGACCTGCTTGCCGCCAATGTACAGTTTTCTTGTCCGGTCTATTGCGTTCAGCCCAGAACCGCGCTTGGTCGCCAATGGAGGTTTGGATGGTTTTGCTGCTGCAAGAGCCTTCAGGTAAGATGGCTTTAGGTATTCGAACATTCCTTCGCGTCCGCCTTCACGCCCATAGCCGCTTTCGCGGTAGCCACCAAATCCTGCGGCGGCATCAAACAAGTTTGTTGAGTTGACCCATACAATTCCAGCTTTGACCTTTGGGGCAACATCAAGCGCAAGATTGATATTCTCCGTCCACACGCTTGCGGCAAGCCCATAGCGAGTGTTGTTCGCAAGTTCGATAGCCTCGTCCGGCGTTCTGAACGTCATTGCGACCAAGACCGGACCAAATATCTCTTCCTGCACGATTTTCATGGCTGGTTCGGCTGACGACAACAATGTCGGCGGGTAAAAACACCCACCTTCAGGCATGGGGCCTACGGGTTGATGAATCTCCGCGCCTTCTTCTATGCCAAGCCTGACCATTTCTACGATACGCGATCGTTGCACGGGATCAATAATCGCGCCCATGTCAATTGACTTGTCCAATGGGTTGCCGACGCGCAGCTTGTCCATTCGGGCTTTGATCTTGGTCAGCACAGGCTCAGCGATGCTTTCTTGCACCAGTAATCTTGATCCCGCGCAGCAGACCTGGCCTTGATTGAACCAAATTGCGTCTACTAGACCTTCAACCGCGCCATCGATATCGGCGTCGTCGAAAACAATGAAGGGTGACTTTCCGCCAAGCTCAAGCGTCAGCTTCTTGCCTTGCCCGGCGGTCTGCCTACGAATGGTGCGACCAACATCAGACGAGCCGGTAAAGGCAACTTTGTCGATTTTCCTGTGGCCGGAAATAAGAGCGCCGGTGTCACCAGCGCCAGTTATGATATTGACGACACCCCGCGGCAGCCCGACTTCCTGGCAAAGCTCTGCAAAGCAAAGTGCTGACAGCGGAGTATACTCCGCAGGTTTTAAAACAACTGTATTACCGGCCGCGAGTGCAGGTGCTACCTTCCACGCCAGCATTAACAAAGGAAAGTTCCAAGGGATGATTTGGCCTGCGACGCCGATGGCCTCGTAGTCCGGAAACTCTGACTTGAGCAGCCTGGCCCAACCCGCGTGGTAGTAGAAGTGCCGCGCGACAAGCGGAATATCGATGTCACGCGTTTCTCGGATCGGCTTCCCGTTGTCGAGAGTCTCCAGCACCGACAGTAGTCGGCTGTTCCTCTGAACCAGGCGAGCCAGAGCATACAAGAAGCGGGATCGTCCGGATCCGCCGAGACCTTCCCAATCCGGCTGCGCAGAAGTCGCAGCAGCAACGGCCAGATCCACGTCTCTCTTCGTACCTGAAGACACTTTTGCTAAGACTTGCGATGTTGCCGGATTGTGTGTCTCGAAGAGGTTTTTCGGCGTCGTGAATTCGCCATCTATGAAGTGGCCGAATTGGGAGCCACGTTGCTCAATCCACGCAAGGGCTTCGGCATCACTTTCAGGTGCGGGTCCATATTCCATCGACTTGAAGGCTTCCAAGACAGTCATATTTCCCTCGTTCATGCCAGTGCATGGCGGTTGCTGGACGAGTATGCGCCAGTCACATAGTGCTCCAGTTGCCGTTCGATATCGCCTAACAGGGAAGATGCACCAAAGCGAAAGAGCTTTGGTGAAAGCCATTCATCCCCCAACTCCTCTTTCAGCAAGATCAGATATGAGATGCTGTCTTTCGCTTTCGAGATCCCTCCAGCCGCCTTGTAGCCAATCCTATTCCCTGTAAGCGCGTAATAGTCGCGGATCGCGCGCAACATGACCAAAGTGACAGGGAGCGTGGCATTCACGCTTTCTTTGCCGGTCGACGTCTTTATGAAATCTGCGCCAGCCGCCATGCACACCCAGGAGGCGCGAGCAACGTTGGTGAGCGTACCCAGCTCTCCAGTTGCCAGAATTGCCTTTACATGTGCCCGACCACAAGCTTCTCGATAGTCTCGCATTTCGTGATAGAGCGAAGTCCAATCGGCGTTCAAAACATGCCTCCTGGAAATGACGATATCGATTTCGTCCGCACCGGCGGCGACAGAGTCTTCGATTTCCATCACCTTCAATCGGTGAGGTGACAGACCTGCCGGAAAGCCTGTTGAAACAGCCGCGACCGGAATTCCTGTGCCTTTGAGCGCATCAAGAGCAGTCGCGACCATTTCATGGTAGACGCAGACCGCACCGACACGCAATTTTAGGCTCGTAACGCCCAATTTCTCTTCGAGTTCACGAGAAATTGGTTGCTTAGCCTTGGCGCAAAGCCGTCGAACACGAGCTGGTGTATCGTCACCAGACAAGGTTGTGAGGTCCATGCAAGAGATTGCCTTTAAAAGCCAAGCTGCCTGATGCTCTTTCTTGACGGTCCGGCGGCCAGAAAGCGCCATGCATCGACGCTCAACTGAACTTCGGTTTACGCGCAAGCTTCGGATAAATTCCACATCAAGACTTGTTCCATTGTTCCGTCGAACGCTGATTACCTTGTCTTCTGTCAATTCGGCGATCACGTTGTTCATGTCGATGCCGCTTGCGGCTCACCAAGTCTATCTGCGATCTTCTTGGCTAAGACTTCGGGAGTAAGACCCATTTCAGCATAGACCTCCGGACCCGGGCCGGATATCCCAAAGCCCTGAACCCCATACATATTTTCCTCTGATCCAACATACCGCCCCCAGCCCATCGGTGACGCAGCCTCGATGGCAAATCGCGGCGCGTCTCCCAGTACAACATCCCTATAAGCCGCATCCTGGTTGTCAAAGCACTCCCAACACGGAAGCGAAACAACGGCAGCATCTACACTTTTCTGATCCAAAAGAGCCTTGGTTTGGAGGGCCAAACTGACTTCGGATCCTGTCGCGACTAGCGTCACGTCGCGTTTCGCTTTGGCTTCATGCAGCACATATCCGCCACGTCGCGATGGCATATCCGTTCGATGCGTAAGACGGGCCGACCCGACCGACTGTCGCGCCACCACCATTGCACTGGGTCCTTTATGCGATACCGCGTCATACCAGCATTCAAGCGCCTCCACGCCGTCCGCTGGACGATAAACTCGCAAGTTAGGAATTGCCCGCAGCGCGGCGAGGTGTTCGACGGGTTGGTGTGTCGGTCCATCCTCACCAACACCGATGGAATCATGGCTGAATAGAAATACAACTTTGATGTCCATGATTGCAGCCAAGCGGATTGCCGGCCGGCTGTAGTCGCTAAATGTCAGATATGTTCCACCGTATGGAAGCAACCCACCGTGCAGCGCAATGCCGTTCATAGCGGCGGCCATGATGTGTTCCCGAATACCATAGCCGACGTGTTTGCCGGAGTAATTACCAGGGACCACGACTTGCATCCCTTCGGGCTTCGTCAGCACACTTCCAGTCAGATCTGCGGAACCCCCAATTAACTCAGGCATACTCTGTGCAAGGACCTGGGTCGCATAAAGGCTTCCCTTTCTGATCGGGGCGGCCGCGGCTTTGTCCACGGTTTCTGCAATAGCAGCGCGAAGCCCGTCTTCCAGAGTCTCGGGAAGGGCTCCATTGATGCGTCGACTGAATTCGTTTTTTAACGAGCTCTCACTATTCTCCAACCGTCTTTCCCAGTCGGCGCGGATCTGGGATCCTCGCTTCCCAGCAATAGACCATTTTTCTCTGATGTTTGCAGGAACAGTGAAGGGAGGATGGTGCCATTTTAGGTTCTTGCGAAGCCCTTCGACTTCCTTAGAGCCCAGAGGCGAGCCATGAACGACCGCTTTGCCCTCTTTCGTTGGCGCGCCAAACCCAATACGCGTTCGCGCAATAATTACGGTTGGCCTATCTGCTCGTTTGGCGTCTTCCATCGCAGCATCGATGTCTTCGTGATCGTGGCCATCAGTAAATAAGACATTCCAGTTTGCCGCCGCGAACCTGGCCGCATGGTCCTCAGAGGTACTGACGCTTGTGGCGCCGTCAATTGTCGTTCTGTTGTCGTCAAAAACAAGCGTAAGCTTTGAAAGCTTCAAATGACCGGCAAGGCTAATTGCTTCTTGGCCGACGCCCTCCATAAGGCAACCGTCTCCGCAAAATACCCAAGTTCTGTGGTCAACGATTCCATCGCCGAACTCAGAGTTTAAGAGTCGTTCAGCAAGCGCAAATCCAACCGAATTCGCCAATCCCTGTCCAAGCGGTCCTGTTGTCGTCTCAATGCCCGGCAAGTATCCAAACTCAGGATGGCCAGCTGCTCTTGAATAGAGTTGGCGAAACCGTTTCAACTCTTCGATCGTAGCACCTTCATAACCCAGCATATGAAGCAAAGAGTATTGAAGCATTGAGCCGTGCCCATTCGACAGAATGAACCTATCGCGGTCCGGCCAATTGGGATGACTGGCGTCGAACTTAAGATGGCGCGTGAACAATACAGTAGCAACGTCAGCCATACCCAGAGGCATTCCGGGATGACCTGAATTTGCCCTTTCAACCGCGTCAACAGAAAGAAATCGCAAGGCATTCGACATTTCTGAGATTGTCGTCAGCTGTGATTTGGATTGTCCCGTCACTGTGCACACCTGTCAGTTCTATTCGCTGATTCCATGGAAAATCCGCATAGGAACCACCATAGCATTTTGTATATTATTTGCAATAATATTTAATTAATGCAAATAATTGCATTTTACTGACGATATTGAAGGTCGAACGAGATACTCGAAAAACCGCTTCCATGCGAAAGTCAGTCACTTTTCGACTTCTGGTAGCGCTGTTTTTCTGAGGTTTTTACCGACGTCGATGAGCAACGATGAAGATATCTACGGCTGCTGAACTGGATCTTTAGTCTGTTCGTGTTTCAGTTCGCAAGAAGCGCCTCTGCGGCGGCTGAATCTGTTCCAAGCACACTGATCAATCCGCCGCGGATAGCCGCCATGATTGCGCGGGTTTTATCATTTCCGATCGCGACACCGAATTTAACTGGGACCGCTGCAAGCTGCTTGAGCGATATCGAAATTGTTCGTGAATCGATATCAGTTGGCGTCACTTCTCCGTTTATGTCGAAAAAACGGGCGCAGATCGTTCCCACTGCATTGTTCTCGACGATATCTTCCAAGAGCTCGCTCGAAAAATGACCGTGCTGAAAAGTAGATGACCCGGGGGTCGTCGATCCAATCCCAATCAGAGCAATGGTTGTTTTTTCGACCAACGAAAAGACTTCCCTATGTGCCTTGGTGCTTCTGAATGCGGCTGCAATCTCACTACTTTCGACAACGGCCGGGACCGGCAAGACCCAGGCGTCACCCCCAATTCTTGACGCGAAGCTTCGACATATTTGGCCAGTTTGCCCAGGTTCCTCGGGTCTGCCCACGCCACCAATCAATGTCACGACGTTGATGTCTGAGGCCCGCGATCTTCGCATATTATCTGCGACTGCTGCCACAGTCTCTCCATTTGAGACTCCAACGATGGCTCCGTCTTTGAGAAACTCACCCAACGCAATTCCAGAGGTTTTGCCGAGCAAAGCCAAAGTATCGTTCTTGTTTTCTTGGCTCGAAACTACGATCGCTGAATCCAAATTGAACTTTCGGGCCAGCTGTCGCTCAAGTTCAAAATTTCTCGAAGCCTGGGCAGCTACTCGAATTTCAACAATCCCGAGCTCCATGGCCTGCTTAAGGTGGCGACTAATAGTAGCGACTGATACACCCATTTCGGACGCAATCTCGCTCTGCGATAAGCCATCCTCATACCGTAGTCTGGCAATTTGCAGCATTGTCTGTTCGCCGCGGTGGGGCCTTGACATCTAATCACTTGCCTTTGTTTTGCGCCGCTATCTGGCGGAACTTTCATACGAGAAAATAGTGTAAAAAATTTCGTTAAGCGAGGGTTATTGTTAGATATTTGCGTAATTGTCAGCGAGGTCAGTCCGATCTGATCGAAACCGGACAGTCAGGCACGCCCATTTCCAAAATCCACTCGGAGAGCCCTATACAAGTTTCGGAAGTCCTTAAGTCGCCCCTCGTACTTCTTTTGCAAGTTAGGGTTGGGTTCAAACGTTCTAAGGACTGGCAAACGCGTTATGATGGACTCCGCTGTTCCGTGATTAACCGATATACGTCCCAATCGCGCTGCACCAAGGGCGGGTCCAAGTTCCGCGCCAGAGTGTTTTACGATCGTAATATTCAGAACTGACGCAATCAAATCGGCTAAAAAGGGTGACTTAGACCCGCCGCCAATCAGCACCAATTCTTTGGGTTGCTCAGCGCCCTGGGCAAGTGCCTCAAGGCCATCCGCCAACGAAAACGCTAAGCTTTCGATGAATGCGAGCGCGATATCTTCTGTTGTACTCGAATGCGTCAGACCAATGACCGCCCCTTTTATTTTGCTGTCATTGTGTGGTGTCCGCTCACCTGAAAAATATGGAAGGGCGAGAAGCTCACCTGGCCCATCGAAACGACTTTCAACCGAGGAAATCATCGAGCTGACGTCGACAATTCCGGTCCATCTTGAGAGAGCGTCCAGAACACTCGTCCCATTGAGTAACGCCGCCATGTGAAACCAGGTGTTGGGAAGCGCATGACAGAAGGTATGGACGAGTTTTTCAGTATGCGGCCGGAAGCTAGAGGAGGGCACTACCACCTGCGCTGATGTTCCCAATGAAACAAGTCCGTGCCTGCTATCGATGATCCCCATTCCAATGCACCCGGCGGCCACGTCTCCTGCACCAGCGGCAATGACCACTCCTCCGGGCAGACCCCACCTTTTGGCCAATTCAGAATCCAATATACCAGTTGGTTGAGCAGACTCGTGAATTTCCGGCAGAATCAAATTCTCGGCTTGGCAAACTTGAATTGCTTGATGAGACCATGTTCTGCGCTTTTGATCCAATAGCCATGAACCTGCGGCGTCCGATACATCGGTTGATCGGCTCCCGCACAATTTAAACCGCACATAGTCCTTAGGGAAAAGTAGGTAACACGCTCGCGCCAAAGACTCGGGATCGTTCCGAGAAAGCCAAAGCAACTTGGGACCCGTGAATCCGGGCATAGCTTTTACGCCAACAATGTCGTCAAGCTCCGGGTGAGTTTCGTTTAGTTCAGCGGCCTCTGCCGCGGCCCGACTATCATTCCACAGCATTGCGGGTCGAACGGGCGCATTATTTCTGTCCAGCAATACGACACCGTGCATCTGGCCTGCCAATCCAATGCTCGCAACTTGTGCCATTTGATCGCGATGACTAAAGGCGAGTTCGTCCAGTCCGGCAGCAACGCACCGAAACCAGTCTTCAGGAACCTGCTCCGCCCACCCCGGCATCGGCCGATTGGTGGCGAAAGCGTGCTCTGTCGATGCAACAATATCCTGAAAATGATCGACCAAAGCGATTTTGACAGCGGAAGTTCCAAGATCGATACCGATGTACATGCTTTAACTCCGACTTTCGGAAAGACAGATCCGTACCAGGCTGGATTGCCCCAATTTTCCTAAGCCAATTCTCGTAAAACACACACAACCATGTCTGGAGTGACAGGCATCGGCTCATTATGCATACTATCACCGTCTCTGCATGCTCTCAACGCGACCTGATGGAGTTGATCATGAGGTGCACTCGGAATTCCGATCTGGCGCAGAGTTGCAGGCAGCCCGATTTTTTCCATCAATGACTTGCATCTATTATACGCTCGACCTTCCACTTCCTGAAGCAGCAGTTCGCCCAAAATACCAATTGCGACCTTTTCGCCGTGCAAACTTGAGTGAGTTTCCTCAAGTTCACACAGGCCGTCCTGAATCCCATGCGCAGCCGCTACGCCGCAAGACTCAAACCCCAAACCGCTCAGTAAGATATTCGCCTCGACAACCCTCTCCGTCGCAACCCCGCACGCGCCCTCACGGCATTCTGCAATCGCGCGCTCTCCGAACTCCAACAAAGTGTCTTCGCATAATCGCGCGATTTCAAAAGCCAGTTCTAGCCCCTGAAAACCAAAGGTTTTATCTGCTCCGGAAGCTCTACAGGCATTGGCTTCTATGCAGGTTGCCAGGCCATCACCGATGCCCGCGGCCATGAACCGTGCCGGTGCGGCAGAAATAATGTTGGTGTCCGCAACAACCACATCTGGATTCCGCGCCAGGTTCATAGCTCGGTCGAGCGACCCGTCTTCATTATATATGATTGCCAGTGCACTACAGGGTGCATCCGATGCAGCAATGGTCGGTACAACCATGCAAGGTAAATTCAAACTGTTGGCTACGGCCTTGGACGTATCCAGTGCTTTGCCACCTCCCAGTCCAATAATGCAGTCACTGCGATATTTGCTAGCTTGCCGTTCGAGTGAGGCGATTTCCGCCATCGTACAATTACCACCATGGGTAACAGTTGAGAGCTCGGAATCGTTCCCAAATGCAGATTGGAGTTTTGGCCGCAAAGCTTCGGCGATCCCTCGATCCAAAATGCAAAATGCCCGTGAACCAAAGCTTTTGGCTTCCGCACCCAGTAAGCGAATTGCACCTGGCCCCTGTATATACTTTCCTGGAAATCTCACAGCGCGCAGTGGTACGTGGCCAACGGCTGTTTCACCAACAGACATAGCCGCCATCCACACTGACGATAGAGCCCGTCATCAGACTGGCGGCATCGCTAGACAGAAACGCCACTACCGAAGCGACTTCGTCGGGGTTTCCCATTCTGTTCATCGGCGTGCCGTCGAGCCATGCTCCGTACATTTCCGCGTCGTTCTTGACTAAAGAATTTAATTCGGTGTCGATGTAAGTGGGTGCCACCGCATTTACTCTGACGCCGCGCGGTGCCCACTCAGCTGCAAGAGACCTCGTTAGGTGATGAACTGCAGCCTTGGACGCGTTGTAGTGCGCCTGGCCTTGGGGTTTGTTTACGATAAACCCGGACATCGAGCCGATATTCACGATTGATCCGCTCCCAGCCTTCAGCATTGAAGCGCCAAATGTTCGGCACATCCAATATGTCCCGTTAAGGTTGACGTCTAAAACTTTCAGCCAGCGCTCATCGGACATCTCTTCTGCATCAATGTTGCTGAGTGCAATTCCGGCGCAATTAACGAGGATTCCTACGGTACCATGGTCGGCTAAAACACTATCATGCGCTGACTGAACCGCAGCCGAATCCGTTATTTCCAGGGTCAAACCGACCGCTGAGTGCCCGTCTTTCGTTAATTTTTGAACAAGATCATCCACGCGTTCTTCGTCTAGGTCCGATACGATAACTTTGGCGCCGAATTGGCAAAGCGCCTCAACGATAGAGGCACCAATGCCACCGGTTGCGCCGGTGATGAACGCGGTCTTGCCTGTTAGGTCCAGCTTCTTGTGGTAGTTCACGGTTCGATCCTGTGACAGTTCAATATATGAAAATGGAGACGGAGCGGGAGGAGCTCCGCCTCCAATCACCCTAGAACACCGATTCAGGGTTGTAATATTCATCTATGTTTTCGCTGCTGATAACTGCAGGCTCGGTAACATAGTGTTTCGGAAAATCAGCAGGCAACTCTCCCCGTGAGTGCTCCAGTCCGAATTTCACGGCCAGCCGCGCAAGCACGTCCGGATCGTTCAAGCCGGTTGCGCCATACTCACCAGCTACGATCAGCTCATATGCCTCCCGCTGACCATCTGCGGCCGCCAGAAGCAAGATATCATCACGACCCGCAGCTTTTACTGCGATGTGTGCGCCGAGAACCATGCTGTCGTTTTCACCATAAACGACGTTTATCTCAGGATGAGCCGTTAGAAGATCCTCCATCGCGGTCAAGCCACCTTCTTGAGACCAGCCGCCCCAGCCCTGAGCGACGATGTTAACTGTTGCTTTGCCGTAGTTGACCAATTGGCCTTCTACGAGACCCCAGATCACGCCCATGCGACGGTCTTCGCCGCCCGTATTACCCTTATTCCCGGAGAGAACAGCGATGTTTGCCGGTTCACCACCAAGCTCTTTTGCCAGCCAGTGGCCAACAAGCTTTCCGTTTCCAACGTTTGGAGAATTAATCAGTGTAACGTAATTCGCGTCCATGCTCAGACTGGTGTCCAGAGCAATAACAGTGACGCCTGCCGCGACAGCGTTGTTAACCGCCGGCACGATGCCTTCCACATCTGTCGCGTTAACAATCAGGACATCCACGCCTTGTGCCACATAATCTTCGATGTCCGAGATTTGCTTGAGCATATCGCGCTGTGCGTCCGAAGTAATGACTTTGCAGCCAAGTTTCCCGGCCTCATCAATTACTGCTGCATCCATTGCCGCAAAATAAGGAGCGTTTAGTGTCGGCATCGTTAGCGCCACCGTACAATCCTGAGCACTCGCAACTGAAGCGAAAGCAACACTGGATGTCAGCGCAGCTAAAACTCTGGGTAAGTTCTTCATCTCTTGATCCTTTCAAAGGTGTGTTTTTCGACTTGGGGTCCTATCGCAGAAAATCCTCGCATCGATGAACTGCAGGGCAATTGCATCGACGCCAAAAGAGACAGATCCGTTTTGAAGCCATCCTCCCGCCAACGAATATGTGTCAGCACCCCTCCTTGCGACCAACGACCGCATAGAATCGGCTCGTCCTGTGTCAGTCCTTAAAAGATATAGTTGTTGTCATTTTTTTGCAATAATCTTTTTTAAATGCAAGAACTTGCAATATTGAATTGCTTTAGACTGGAGCAGAAAAGGAGCGGCCAGCGGCAGCTGGCTGTTCCTTATTGATCTGTATGCCACCAGCGGTGCATCACAGTCAGTTCTTGACTCTTGTGACTTCAAAATGGAGCAGCATTGCCACCGCGATGATAATGCCCATCCAGACCTGTTGGTGGTATCCAGGAGGCATCGTCAACTTGCGGGGCTTGTTCTGAAATCGTACCGACCAATATGACAAAGGCCAAACATTCCGGCGCCCTCAAAGGCCACCGTTTCCCGCCTGAGATCATTGCATATGCGGTCTGGTCTTATTTTCGGTTTCCCTTGAGCCTACGCGATGTCGAGGATCTACTTGCGGCGCGCGGCATCATCGTGAGCTATGAGACGATCCGGAAGTGGGTTGGCAAATTTGGGACAAAGTGTGCCGCTTCCATCCGGCGGGACCGGCCTGCGTCGTCTGAAAAATGGCACCTTGATGAAGTGGTCATTCCTATCCGCGGGCGCAAATTCTGGCTTTGGCGCGCGATCGACAGCAATGGCCCCTCTCATCGCTGCAAGCAGCGACTGTCGGGCAACGGACGTTTTCGATATTCTGGTTCAATCTCGGCGCAACACTCGCGCAGCGAAACGCTTTTTTGCGCAAGCTATTCAAGCAATACAGGCGGCCGCGC
>Ga0075467_10003384_pt1 | contig 12282 bp, 18 predicted proteins | sample DEB08_DNA_9_FD_75067 | JGI IMG/M metagenome (GOLD analysis project Ga0075467, IMG submission 75067) | Aqueous microbial communities from the Delaware River and Bay under freshwater to marine salinity gradient to study organic matter... | ecosystem: Environmental > Aquatic > Marine > Coastal ...
AAGATCTTTATCAATAGGCTGCATAGATACACCTAAGAATCCACGGGTGATAAAGCCATTTTCAATAATCTGCTCTTTTGTATTTATTAAAATATTACTTGGAATTGCAAAACCAATTCCCATATTTCCTCCCGACTGAGAAAAGATAGCTGTATTCATTCCCACTACTTTTTTATTAAGATCAATAAGTGGGCCTCCTGAATTTCCAGGATTGATAGCAGCGTCTGTTTGAATGAAGTCTTCATAGTCAGTAATCTGAAGGCCTTGTCTCCCTTTTGCACTTATAATTCCGGTAGATATACTCGCCTCTAACGAGAAAGGGCTACCAATAGCAATGACCCACTCTCCTACTTCTAAAGCATCAGAATTCCCCAGCTCTAAAAAGGAGAACTTCTCCCCAGGAGAATTTTCGATCTTGAGAATGGCAATGTCGGTATAGGAATCCCCTCCAACATATGTTGCTGTGAACTGCCGATCCGTTTCATCCTGCAACTTTACTGTAAGGTTTTTGGCTCCTTTTACGACATGTAGGTTAGTCATAATATGTCCCTCCTCAGAAATAAGGAACCCAGAGCCCTGACTGACCTGTGGTTGAAAAGGACGGATTCTAGGTCCCCCAAAAAAGTGATTAAAAAAATCATCATTAAAGAAATCAAAAGGGGGGCTTCCCTCAGGCTCTCCACCTTCAGCACGGATGAAAACAACAGCAGAGGTACATGCTTTAGCGATATCTATAAAAGGCTGAGAAAAAGCCTGTCTAGGTGAATTTTCATACAAATCATACTCTTCTACATTAGCAGAAAAATTAGTTGTTACTATTTCCTCTGCATGCAAATTTGCTCCAATAAAAAAATTGACGGAAAAAATTATAAAAATAAATTTGTTCATTCCTACCTCCTAACCTCTAATGACCCAAATTGTAATCAGCAGAAGGATTAAAGAAAAATGATTAAGTTTTATTCTAGATGAAAATGACTTTAACTCATTGATCATTAGTGTTAAATAAATTATGATGCTCCTTTTTAGAGACCTTATAAATCTCCTTCATTTTCAATTTTCTCCCTCCATTTCTTTGTAAGAAAATAATTATTTTTCTGTTTGAATTCCTTAGTAAGGGGTTTTGCTTCTTTAACAGAAATTTTCATCCGTTCAAAAAACTTCCCATCTAACTTTTCAATAGCCAGTTGGGACTCCTCCTTATTTTTAACCGTGACAAATCCAAATCCTTTTGAAAATCCTGTAGATTTATCCTTGATAATTTTTGCTGATTTCACCGATATCCCATAGATTTCAAAAAAATTAATCAGACCTAGTTCATCTAAATCTAATGGGAATCCCCCTACAAATAGATCCATAAAAACCTCTCTTTTCATAATGCCATTAAGGCTACTAGATTATTGGAATTAGTTGATATAAATTTTTTGTTATGAGATATAAAATTTTTTGTGAAAAAGTTTATACTATGAACGTTTGTTAAGAGGTTTTAAATGAAAATTTTACCTTTGTCCGTTGGGATAATTTGTGTTTACTCTTTGATTGCTGGATTTTCTGTTTGTTTTGGTGCATCGGCTACATATGAAGTAATTCAAAAACCTGCACCTAGCCGTTGGGAGTGTCACCATTGTAGAAAATTAAATGAGGATTGGACGTCTATTTGTGGGAAATGTGGAAGATCTCGTTAAGAGAGATCAATCTAAATTTTCTGATCGCAAGAGAGTCTCTTGTAAAAAAACAATCAGATTATGTTATCTGAATAAATTATCAGCCAAGGAAATCCTAAAATGTGGTAACCTATTTGTAGTAAGAACTTTCATATAAGGACATATAATGAATACTATCACAAAAAAAGAAATCATACATAAAATATCAATGAAAGTTGGCATACATCCAAACGAGGTCAAAATGATCATCAAAGGATTCTTAGATGGTGTTATGGAAAGTTTGGTTGAAGGGAATCGCCTTGAGTTTCGGGAATTTGGCGTGTTCGATGTTGTCAAAAGGAAACAGAAGATTGGTCGAAATCCAAAAAAAGCCTCCATAGACATTGTCATTCCAGAAAAAACTGTAGCAAGATTTAAAGCTGGAAGAAAAATGGCAAAATTGGTCAAGGAAAGCGAAAGAAAATAAAAACTCCTTTTTTTTTACAACTGTGCGTGAGTCAAATTGATGGTAAATATTTAAGTATGCTTATATAGGGGGTGCTTCCCCTTGTTGTGAAAAACATGGATTAACAGGCACAAAGAATAACTTAAGCAGCATCCAATCTAAGGCAACTTTTTTTGTAGCTCTTCAAGTTCTTCACGATCCAGCCCTGTGTCTTCCATAATTTCTTCTATGGAAAGACGCCTTTTAAAAAGCTTTTCAGCAATCTCTAGAGATTTTCTTCGTTCGCCTTCTGCTTTCCCTTCAATCCTACCCTCTTCTCGGCCTTCCTCTCGACCTGTTTTGTCTGCATACTCTAAGACAGCATCCCAGTCTCGGATTGCATTGATGCTTTTCTCGTATTCTTTTTTCTTTTCAGGGTCAGAAGAGATTGTCTCAAGACGTTCTAAAGCTCTCTGCAGGAAAGGTTTTTGTTTTTTCATTACTTCTACCTGCTGACTACTTAATTTATCAGCATTCTTCATCAAAAAAAGCCAGTAGTCTTCATCGGATTGGAGTTTTTCAAAAGATCTCGTAGTAAAATTAGTAAGATCAATAATTGTCGCCCTCCATTGATCAAGCAAATGTCCATTCCTTTCAGATTTTTGTGGCTGGAATCGAAATGTTTCAACAATGTCATCAGACTTTAAGATCCCATAACTTGTAATAGCAATCACATGAACTTTTGGCAGAGTGTGCCAAGAAATTTGATGTTTTTTCGTTCTTTCTTTCTTCTCTTCCTTGAACTTTTCCATTTCATAGGCGAGTTGTTCGGTATAGTCTTTCCCAAGATAGTAAAGGAGCCTTTTATCGAAACCTTCATGGTTATAGGTCTGCATCTCGATGATATATCTTTCGCCACTCTTTGTCTTAACAGAAAGATCGACAAAAGTTGTTGGCTTTCCCAGTTCAATACGCATTTTTCTAGGGTCTAAAAATTCTTCAATTTCTATTTCGTCATTTCCATGAAGATCCAAAAATAAGTTAATAAAGCTTTCTAAAATTTCCTTGCTTCCTGTATCACCAAAAAAATCCTTAAAAACAATGTCAATTTTAGGGCTTAAGAGATGTGCGGACTCTTTGTCACGAGACGTAGAAAAGCTTCGAGAAGAAGCGAGTCTATGTGGAAAAGTTGCCTGAAAAATAGCTCCTGATTTCGTCCATTCTTGCGATTGAGCCCTTGAGCTAAAAGACCTTGCTCCCATTGAGTAATGGTTTCTCCAAAGCCTATTAGAAAAGCAAGGAAAACCGATCTTTTGGATTGGTCTTTCCACAAAGCTTGAGAAATACGGCGTTTTTGTCGTTGAGTTGCATATTTGACGGATCATAGCAAGCCTCCTTGAGGTTAGGTTTACTGGCAAACAGTTTACCTCTCCTTATCGTATTTAAACAAGACAGCGAAAAGTAATTTTTCTAAGTGCGCGTATAACCACTTGATAGTCAATATTTAAGCATGCTTATATAGGGGCACCCCCCTTCTTTGCCCTAGCCAAGAAATGGTACCCTAATCTATAGATCTATACTCATACTGAACTCTATGGTTATTTATAAAAAAACTGTAGTAGACTCGCTTCTTTTACAGTGAGCTTTGATCCTTCAATAGACTCTCCGTCGAGCTTACTTATCGCCCGCTCTCCTGCTTCTTTGTCCTCAATAGTCACAATACCAAAACCCTTTGAAAAGCCTGTAGAGTGATCCTTGATGATCTTTGCTGACTTGACAATGATTCCGTAGATCTCAAAAAGCTTGATCAACTTTGCTTCATCTAAATCTAAAGGAAACCCCGATACAAACAAATCCATAAACACCTAAATGTTAAATCCCCCAATAAACTTACTAAAGGACGCGATAAATTGCATGCCTTGAACATCCTAATACCCTTGCAATCTCCATCACACCTTTGCCACCCTTTCTCATATCCTGAGCAACCTTTACTTGTTCATCAGTCAGTGTTCTGGGACGTCCCATATGTTTGCCCTTAGCTCTAGCATTAGCGATGCCAGCATTGATTCTTTCCTTAATCAACTCTCTTTCGAACTGCCCCAGAGCTCCAAGCAGATGAAAAGTAAACTTTCCCATCGCAGAGTTGGTATCGATATCCTCAGTGATCGATTTGAACTGAACACCTTTCTCATGGAGTTTATCAGTGATCTCTAAGAGGTCTTTCATCGACCTGGCCAAGCGATCAAACTTCCAGATGACAAGCGTATCCCCACCTCTGAGTCGTTCCAGAAGCTCATTCAGCTGAGGTCTTTCTCTCTTTGATCCAGACATCTGATCAGTATAGATATTTCTATCATCTACACCCAAAGCTTTTAAGGATCCAACCTGCAGTCCTTTGTTTTGTTGATCTGTTGAAGTTCTTACATATCCAAAAAGCATAACCATCTCCTTGTTTGAAAGCATATAATACTTACTTAAGAACACGTTACAATATCGCCCTATACTTATGCAACACTATTTAGATATCATTAGGATATTTTCTGATACCATCGACATCCTGTTCTAAAGTTCTTCCTTTCGAACATACCATATCTTGTAGTTAGATCGAACTGGCTGCTTGTTCGAGGCAATCTAAAACGTCTTCTGTTCGGAACTGTCTGAACTTTAAAAATCCATGGAGCACACGACGAATGATAAGATTACTGACAAGTCCAGGATGGAGTTGTTTATCCAGAATGTAAATATTCGGGCCTTCCTTCACTGTTACTTGGTCCGAGTCAATCTCTGAAATCTTTTCCGACAAACTTTTGACTACCATCGCATCCGAAACTCTTACAGATTTCATGTAATACCTGTACAAAGCTTCTAGTCTTCCTATGAATACAAATCGATCAAGAATCATGAAGTCATAGGATTTAATTGAATGATCGATGTCTAGAAGCTTTTTGTTAATCTCATGGATGAATTCTACAGGGAAAATCCCCACATCTAGTAAATTTATCTGAACCTTATTTACCAGTTCACCATTATGGTTATTCAGAATGTAAGGGTTGATTTGTGGAGGATTCTCCATTCTGATAATGCTTGCAAGCTTTTCATAATAGGTCATAGGGTTCATCTCCTTAACTAAATCGTATCAGCATGAGTAAATAGTCTCAACATCTTGTGGTTGCCTCCAAAACCTCTAAGAAGTAAACTGGTGGTATGGACCTAGAAGCTGTCAAAGTATTCACTTCTATCATAGTGGTGCTATTGGTGTGGGTATCCATTTGGTATATGCTTAAACGAAAAGGATGAAAAAAATGGATTGGACTCAATCATTAACGATTATATTTTCAACAGCTGGCTTTGTCTTGGTATTTTTCATTTATCTAATGAGCCGAATGGATAATAAATTCGCACATATGGATACCAAATTTGAGCAGCTATTAAATCGAATGGACTCAAAATTTGATACAGTAAACACTAGATTCAATGGAATTGAAAATCGTCTTACTTCCATGGAGTCTGAGATTAGAAATACGAATCAAAGGATTGATAGTACTAACCAACGTATTAACGACCTCAAGACAGATATAACTCAACGTCTTTCAACTATTGAAAGTTTTATTTTACCTAGAAAGGTTCTTCCTTTTGAAGCCTCACATCATGATCATCATGATGAACCCAAGGAAAACTAATGGAAGGGTGCAACTGGACTTGTATAGGATTTGCTACTTTTCTATCTAGGAGAAATCCATGGATCTAAAAAAGGGAGGGACATTCCCAATAATAGGAACAATTGTTTTTCTTATTCTCCTGTTTTTCTCATATTCTGAGTTTATCTCTCCTGTTGTAGACGTTTTCCAAGAAAGAAAACGAGGAGAGTCTGAGTTAGCTCGCGCTGATTCCAATAGAAAAATCAAAATCCGTGAAGCAGAAGCAGACAAGGAAGCCGCTCAATATTTAGCCGATGCAGAAATCATAAGAGCTCATGGGGTAGCAAAGTCTAATGCTATCATTGGAGACTCTCTAAAAGATAATGAAGGCTATTTAAGATATTTATGGATTCAGGGACTTCAAACAAATCAAATGCAAACTATTTATGTCCCTACTGAAGCTGGATTGCCTATTTTAGAAAGCAACCCCAATATCAGAAAATAGATTCACACCCTAATATGAGCGAAAGCTCTCTCAAGATATTTTATAACCTGGTCTCGTGGCAACTCCCGAAATACCAAAAACCCCGAAAGTAGCCTTCTCACTACTGACCTTTTTAAAAGGGTAGGATGGAGAGCTTCCTCATCATCTGCGAGCAAAATAGGTTCTTTTGTAATGGTTATTTCATCGGGGTCTAAGTGCAAAATAGTTTGAGCAATACTCTTTAACTGCCCAGCCTTCCTCCCCCTGGATTCTCTCTCAAAATAAGCATTCATAGAATTCATCCTATCCAAAAAAAGCTGAGAGCTCATAGTTATCCAATCATACCTAACCCTTTCTCCAGGGATTTTCCTGAGCTCTTGATTGACTCGTTTCACGAGATGAACCGAAAAAATGTTCGCATCCAATAGGTTTTTGTGGATATGATTTAGTAGTTCGCCATTATGGTTGCTAAGCAAAAAGACATCTTGATCTACTTGGTTTTCTTCCTTAAGAAGAGTTATCAATGCTTTATAATCCATTGAGCCTTTATCTCTTTCTTCAGAGAATACCTTTATACAAAACCACACAGAAAAACCCCACCAAAATTTGATGGGGCCATAAATCAAGCCTAAATTTTCATTTAGACTTTTTTAAATAATATCAATCGCCTTCTTAAGCAGATCTAGTAATCGAGTTTCCAAAACATCCATTCCAATCGGCACCGGCTCTTCTAAACGAAATCTCATGGGGTAATGCTTCTCAAATAGCTTTTGACCGTTAGACAAACTAGGTCTAATACTGATCTCCAGCGTCCCCGAGACCCTCCCCTCACAAATATCCCAATTCATCTTCCATACAGTAGAGGATTCTACTTCCATTGACATGGTGAGACCCAAGCGTTTTAAAAGCTTTTTCAGCGATTGGAATGAAAACACAGAACTTTTTTCACTTTGAAACTGCTTCATAGCAGCGTATGATGGTTTTAACATCGCAAACTCTCGTTTAGTTTGTTGATGTTAGCCCTCTTTAGCTGTTTGCGCAGCTCTAGGGGGCGTTTTTATTGACAAATCCCATTGTATGAGATCGCTTATTCCCAAGTCAACTGTATTCTAAAATATCCTTTATCAACTGGAAACGCCGTGGAAAATCCAAAAACGCGCGAAGAGGCGCGCGCGCGTGTCCGAAACTTGTACAAAAAAATGGGAGGTTTTCAGCGCTAAAAAAAACAAAACCCAAGGTCAAATCAATCCATTTCTATGTTATGTAGATACACTCAGAAGATGGGGCTTTATTGACCTTGGGAATTGCTCCCCCAATATCTTTTTGAATTGTTTGAAGGTGAACAGACGGTGAACTAATAAGAGACTAAAAAAAAGACAGCATCTTCTGGGCTCCTCTCTGAGGACTTGTCAAAGAAACCGTTAATGTCGTAAGGGTAGTGCTTTTGTTTTATCGGAGGAAGAGGGAAAAAGACTTTTACAGAGATCGTCTGCGTACTTTCTTCAACCTCTTCCTCAACTTGATTGATGGAAGTTTCTTCATCCTCTTTTTGAGTTACCGTCCCACAACCGGCAGTACAAAAGAGGATCAATAGTGGTATTGCAATATGTTTTTTCATTTTTTCCACCTTCAGACATTCAGTCCTGTTTTTTCCAACGCTCGTTTATACCTAATGGTGTCGGTGCTACGAAGAAGATCGAGGCTTTTTCTTCTTTCGCTTGTGGCCTTTAATAGGTGCATCCTCAACATCATAAAATCCATTTCATCATCTTGTAGAACCTTTAATCTGTCTTCTATGTCTTCAATCTTACGGGTCAAAAGCCCAATCTGAACATCTAAAGAAGAGACGTCTTTAGGTTGGACCTGCCACTTTTCAATGACCTTCATCTCTTCATAAGAGTATCTAGGAGGGAGGCTATAATTCATTGGTTTTCCTGCTCTTTTGAACTTATGAGTGTTTTTAAAGTTCAATACCGCAGACTTTTCAAAATAAATTTTTCCAAAGCTGTCTTTATAACAAGGAGACAACTTACCCTTTTCTACATAACTAGAGACTGTTCTTCGACTCACCCCAAGCAAATCGGCTGTGTCTTTCTTTGTGATCCTATCACTGTCAGAATCTAGATCTTCCGTGTGAATAGACATTTAAAGGTTCACTCTCCTCACGATATTTATCAAAACAGGAAAACTTACGTCTCAGCTTTCTTAAAATCTTCTTCGCATTGGGGCCTTCTATTTTAACATCGACTTTATCTTGATACGACGCTCTTAAAGCAAGGATTTCACTAATCGAATTTCCATGAGCATTTTTGTTCCTCACTGACAAAGACAACCTTGTATCTGGATAATTCTTGCTGATCAAGTAAATCTCTGCCGCTGGACGGACATGAATCCCCTGCGTATTAACAACGGATAGTTTATCATAAATACATTTTTGCAAAACCTGCTCTCCTTGACTTCTTCAACATTTTGGATCGAAAATCTTACTTTACTTTTTTTAAAGAAATCTTTTTTTATGTGCAACACTAGAATTCTACCTTCAGAAATTTCTGGTCTGTTTTGGGAGTGCTTATTTTTAAAAACAAAACCCAAGATCAATTCAATCCATTTTTCTATATTATGTAGATACACTCAGAAGATGGCGTGTTTTTGACCTTGGGAATTGCCTCCCTCCAGCTTATTCATCAGGGTAGATTGAGAGTCTTTAAGATTTTTAAATATTTTTCTGTGTTGATTTCTTTCCAGAAGTTTAGGGTCATTCTTCTTTCTGAAACCGCTTTTAACAGCCTTGCGCGGACCGAAAAAACCTCTCTTTTATTGTTTAAAGAGAATGTTAAAATTTGCTCTATTTGATTGATTTTTCTAGTTAAGCGTAAAAGCTCTTCTGATACCTGGGCTTCATTTTCGGATGCATAGGAATATTCCTCACTGATTTGTTCTATAGACATTTGTTTCCCCCTTTGATGTTGATTTACTGCGCAATCTCTTCCTATTATTGTTGGCGCTCAACAATGATGTTCTTATATTCTGAAAAAGTTAGGGTTTTTAAGATCTTCCTGAGATAACTTCGCTATTGCTCGAAAAATCGGTGATCTGATACTCAGTTGCAGCTTCGCGATGATGCTTGTCTCTGAAATGAGTAATCACCTGAATCCACTGTTTACAGCTGATTTTGTCTATGATTTGACGCTCGGGGAAATTTACTCAGATTAGTGTGTTGTTTCAGTTTGAGATTTTTTATCCTATACTGAGTCAACATTTTCTGAAATAGAATACATGTTTAAGTTACTGAAAATATGGGGGTAGAAAATGAAACCGCCCTAAAATTCACGAATGCGTTCGCTGGTTCAAATAGGTTCACTTTTTCCTCATTCTTATACGACTTTTTAACTTTTTCAGTAAAACGTCAAAGGTCAACCATTCCCTTTTTAAAGATCTAAAATACCATAAAAATTGGTTTAAGGTTTTCATCCTGTATCCTCTATTACAAAACTATGCGGTCTTTGATTTGTTCTATCCGAAAGGCAATTCTATCAAGGGCTCTAATCTCTAAAATTTTTAGTATCTTATCATCGCCAAAAACTTCATTGAGCCGATCTCCAGATAGGTCTCGATCTAAAAAAGCCTCTAACTCTTGTATAGAGACTTTTTGATCGGCTTTCATTCCCATATATTTTTTAAAAAAATCGACGAGCATTTTTCTCCCTCTTCTGCTTTTCTTGTCTTTTATACGCGAGAATAAAGAATATGGAGATTAAACATACCACCATAAATGCCCATAAACACACTTCTTTATAACACTCGAAAAACAACAAGAAATCTTCCATGTCATACATATTTTTTATTCCTTCGTTCTTAAAGACTATTTTATTTTTTCGGGAAGGATTTTTTCAATCAATTTCCCCAGATGTTTTTCATTTACGATCCAAACGTGGACCTTTGAAAAGTTTTCGTAGCTCAGTCCTTTCATGCTATCATAGACTCTTGTCTCAAGATTTTTCCCTTTCCAAAACCAAAATTCATCAAACTCAAAGCAGAGATAAGGATGCTTCTTATGCGTTCTTAGATTCAGCTCTCTTTTATCATCAAATAGGGAGCTGAACACAATGAGTGGCGCATTTGTTACAATGATCGGAATCAGCATTTTTCCCATGGGTTTTTTTTCAAGATCTTTTTTCATAAAAACCTGCATATTTTTTATCAGCTTCCGGACACTATCTCTAATCACATCTTTCGTCTCAACTGTCACTTTTTCGATATGGTTTCGAACAGATAATCCTCGTTTTGATATGGGAACATCAAACTCTTTTTGCGCAAAAAATGCTCTTTTCTCCTCCTTTTGTTCTTTCTCAACAAAAAAGGAAATTTTGGATGTTTTCTTTGTTTCTCTGTTTAGATCAAAAAAGCACCAGTCAAATGTAGAGGCTTTTGCTTCGATCAAAAAGTAGGGGTTGAGAACATCTGTATCCATGTCTCTATAGGAAATCCCCATGTCTTCTTCCGATAGCAAGTGACTGGGTTTGACGATGAAATCAATTTCAAAACTCCCATTAAATTCCTCGTCGAGACCCTTTTCTCTAAAACACACGTTGCTCATAACATTCCAAGCATTTACGTTGAAAATTTGATTCAGGGAGTGTTCTGTCTCCTCTTCAAAAATAATCCCTTTCTCTAAGAGAACTTTTTTCAAAAATTCATGCCCTTTATCACTGAGATCAAATACGTTTTCTTTTTTCAGCAACATTTTTCTGCTCCTTGATATCCAAAGAGATTGTTTCTCATTAAAAAATTGTTGAGATCATTTTTAAGAAGGGGTTGGGGACTCGATAATTTTAGCTCGATATGATCCATAAATCGCCTTTTTTGACCCCCGATCACTTGCTCTGTCTTCACGTAAAGCCTATACCCTGAATAGATAGCTTTGACATTGAGATTTTTATTCTTCTTTCTAATGGATTTTACAGATTCCTCTACCCACTCTTGATTTTTAGGAACATTCTTTTTCTCTTCCTCATGACGTTTTTCAAAATCAGTAATCAAAGCTCCTAGTTTGGGGTCAAAAAATGCAATCTCTAGCACATCAAAACCGCCACAGGCTTTTTGCCGCGACAGCTTGATTTCATAAAAGTCTCGCCCTTCGCGGATGGTTTTTATCGTCGTAATTCCTATCCCCTTTGCTCGAAGTTTGGGAACTTTTTCTTGGAGAATTCTCTTATTTTTCTCGATCATCTCATGCTCCTGTGGTTTGAATTTCTGTGGTTTAGCTTCTTTTTTGATGAGAGAAGTGATGTAAGCCTCAAGATTTTTGATTCCCGAGTCTTTTTGATTTCTCTCATAGGCAGCCCAGATCGCATTTTTTATATTCTCTGGGCTTTTGTAGGCAGAAAGCCACCTCTTAGCCATACAATCGCTAATCTCATCTCTTCTCGGAAGGATGTTGATCGCTTGCTGGATCTCCTTAATGTGGGCTTTTTTGTCTGTCTGTGATGGGGAGTGGCTTTTTTCTTGAGAAGCCGCTGGAGGCTCTTTGTGTGTTGTAGATGTTTTGGAAGGGTTTTTAGATTTTTTTTCTGTGGGGGGTTTGGTTTGCTTAGTGGATTTATTCTTTTCTTTTCTCTGGTTTATATGGTTAGCTTCTTTTTTATTAGCAGGTTGCATCGTCCCATTAAGCTCAATCCCCCGGTTGATGGCGGACTGCCTCCAAGCCCCTTCATTTTTAATGATTCCTTTTTTCTGCTGTCTCTTGTGCTCAGAGAGAATCCTCTCGTGGTGAGCTCTTGTAGCCGCAACATCACCTTTGTTAAATTTAAGAAGGGTTCTAGCTTGTATCTTTAGCGTAGCGAGGTGTTCTGTTCTTTTGAGTTCCTTTAAAAGTCTTTTCCCAAATTCCTTTCCAAGATCAATCTCTTTTTTGGAGAAACTTTTTTTAACTCTTTCAAAAGAAAAAGAATCGGACGAGGACTTGTCCTCACGAACGATACCTTTACCTAATTCTTTACTTATCCCCTCGGTAGTACTCCTCCTTTCGTGCTTCAATACTCCTCCTTTTGTGTGTTTTCTTCTCCTTTTTTGGGG
>Ga0075467_10003387_pt1 | contig 12270 bp, 10 predicted proteins | sample DEB08_DNA_9_FD_75067 | JGI IMG/M metagenome (GOLD analysis project Ga0075467, IMG submission 75067) | Aqueous microbial communities from the Delaware River and Bay under freshwater to marine salinity gradient to study organic matter... | ecosystem: Environmental > Aquatic > Marine > Coastal ...
AAACTTGCAAACGTATCTGGCAGCGCAAGCATCAGCAAATAGCTGGACAGATCCAGACCCCGATGATCCTGATGCAACTGTTGCCTTTGACGCGGCTGCACATGCTCAACGTGTTTGGGATGATCTTGACGCCCTGAACGCATAAGTTCAATTGAACTAATTGAGGAACTGACATGCCCCTCCAAAAATTACAGTTCCAACCGGGAATTAACAAAGAAACAACGTCCTATGCAAATGAGGGCGGTTGGTTTGATTGCGACAAGGTAAGATTTAGGCAGGGGTTCCCAGAAAAAATTGGCGGTTGGGAGAAGATAGGAAACAATTCTTTCTTGGGTACGTGCCGCGCTTTGCATCCTTGGAGGACGTTAAATTTAGATCTATTCTTAGGGTTGGGTACTAGCTCTAAATACTATATTGAATCAGGTCAGGGTTACTATGACATCACCCCTTTAAGAGTTACTACAGCGGCAGGTGATGTTACCTTTGCTAGGGTGAGTGTGGGAGACGCAACTCTTACAGTGGCAGACCCTAGTCATGGTGCAGTAGCTGGAGACTTTGTAACCTTTAGTGGTGCCGTTAGTCTAGGTGCAGACATTACCGCTGATATACTTAATCAAGAGTATCAAATCGACAACATTGTGGACTCCAATAGCTACACGATTAAAGCCCGTGCAGTCGCAACGGTTGATTCCATAACTGTTAATGGTGTGTATACACCTACCCTTATTACAGCCGCATCTGGAGATAGCGGCAATGGCGGTAGCTCTGTCGTAGCCGCTTATCAAGTAAGTATCGGGCTTAACTCCGCGGTATTTGGCACAGGCTGGGGCGCAGGAACTTGGGGAAGACTTACATGGGGTAGCGCGGCGGCGATTACATTAACAGACGTTTTGCGTATCTGGACCCATGATAACTTTGGCGAAGATTTAATTATAAACGTCAAAGATGGTGATATATATTTATGGGATGCGTCAGAGACACAGGCTCTTTCTACAAGGGCTACGTCTTTAGCAACGAGGGCAGCGGCGGCTGGATTTACAGGCGCACCCACAGTGGCAACCAAGGTAATTGTATCTGATGTTGATAGGCACGTTATAGTGTTTGGCGCAGATCCGTTTACAGACATTGGCACACAAGACCCCTTGCTTATAAGGTTTTCTGACCAAGAGAACGCTATTGATTGGACACCCACAGCCACCAACACGGCGGGTGATCTTACCTTGGGGTCAGGATCGAAGATAGAAACCGCCGTAGAAACACGGCAGCAAATTCTGGTATTCACAGATATATCTCTCTACTCTATGCAGTTCATTGGGCCACCCTTTACCTTTGGGGTGAATATGATTTCAGAGAACATTACAATACGCGGCCCTCTGGCGGCGGTAGCTGTAGATGATGCTGTATACTGGATGGGCAAGAATGAGTTCTACGTCTATAACGGCGGAGTGCAGAAACTTCCATGTACGGTGCGTGACTTTGTGTTTTCTGACTTTAACGAAAACCAAGCTGGGAAATGCTTTGCTTCTCTTAATTCTGCATTTTCTGAGGTGTGGTGGCACTACCCTTCCGCTCAGTCGGAAGAGATAGACAGGTATGTTGTCTATAACTATGTGCAGAACATATGGTATATAGGCAGTTTGAATAGAACGGCGTGGATAGATCGCGGTGTGTTTAATTTACCTATTGCTGCAAGCACAGATTACTACCTATACAACCATGAGACAGGTGCAGATGATGGAAGCACTTCTCCTGCACAGGCAGTTACGGCTTTCATAGAGTCCAGTCAATTTGATATAGGCGAGGGAGAGCGGTTCAGTTTTGTTCGCAGGGTTATACCTGACCTTACGTTCAGAAACTCTACGGCAGCGGCACCTGTGGTAAACTTTACTTTGCAATCTAGGAACTTTCCCGGTGGAGCTTACACTAATACAGACGTTTCTGCGGTAACACGGTCTGCCATTGTTCCTGTGGAACAGTTTACACAAGATGCACATATAAGACTTAGAGGTAGGTCTATGTCTTTAAAGCTGGACTCATCTGCAACAGGAGTGGCGTGGAGACTTGGCGCACCAAGGATAGAGATTAGAACGGATGGTCGCAGGTAATGTCAAGAAACCTGTCCATACCGTACTTTCCAAATGCTCCACAGAACTACAGCCAGCAGTATGCTTCTGAAATTACTAGAGCGTTTTCTCTGTATGCACAGCAAATTCAGAATGCTGGAGAGGGAAGAAATACATTTAGCGTGTTTACAAACTTACAGACAGATGATTCTGGTTTAGAGACTGGGGCTATCTTTAATCATGGTGGATATGTTAAGGTTGCAGAAATAAATACGCCTCATCTGCGTGGATCAGCCGGTACTGGGCAAGTCGGAACAGTTTCAATTACCATTTCATAGGTGCTATATGAGTGACACAATTATTAAAATGGATGACGGTGGCAGGTTCTACCCTTCTTCATCAACGGACAGTGTGCAGTGCAATAACTGTGATAATATCGTGGATACACCAGCGGAAATAGCTTCGTATCCAGACGGTAATTGCCCAGACTGCGGAAAAGCTTGGACAGACGCCAAGCAACATACAAGCATTACGGTATCCATGCCGCAAGCTGCAAGCGGAGGGACGGGATAATGGCTATACCAAATTATGGCCCACCTAGTACAAGTTCTACATTTGGAACTAGAGTTAAAGGTGATTTAAATCAACTTGGAAGATTTATTAAAAATGCGCCTCGCAATATAGTTCGTGATGTTAAAATGGGTACTGGATTTATGAAGCCAGACGAGGGCTATGAAGCACGTACAGAACAATCTCGAAAAAAGCTGAAAGAGAGAACGGGTATTGGTCGCGGAGCAACTAGCAGTGGTAGTGGCGCGGAGCTTACAGATGCCATACGCGCTGCTGGAATAGACCGTAAAGCATTCGGGACAATGAGTGACGCTGATAAGCGTGATGCTATGAAGTATAACCCAAGGCTAAGGGATGCTTTCTCTAGGCATAATAGTTCAAGAGGCTTTGATTTTGATAGCAGCGGTAGCGGCGGCGGTGATGACATAACCTCTCCAGCAGACATGTATGCAGAAAATAAAAGACGTTATGATGAGTACATGGCGAACAAGGCTGAGGCTGATAGAAAATCCCAAGAAATGGATCAAGCCCGTAGATTTTATGAAATGCGAAACATGGGTGCTGGACGTGCGCCGCCTCAGATGCAGGGGATTGGTGGGTTTAGAAACCCTTATATGCCTCGACCAATGCCTCAGAACCAAGCAACCAGCCCTGCGTTTAGATATGCTGCACAAAATTACGGTCGCTTGGGCGGGCAGCAGCGCATGTATGATCGCCCTATGGAGATGATGAGCCAGAGGGAGAGGCAGGGTGTTAGAGATGTTCGTGACCGTGGGGGTAGATTTTATAAGCAACCAATGCCTCAACCAATCCCTCTGTATGGGCCGGGGCCTCAATATTCTCAACAGCCTCAATATTCTCAACAGCAAGGTATAGCTCAACTTCTACAGAATGCTTTAGCTAATAAAGGCGGTGGAAGAACAGCACCACAGCCGCAGATGCCAAGATACCAAACAATGCCATATCAGGTCGGTCAGGGTGGACTACCAAGTATAAGCGGTAAAGGTGCTGGTAGAACAATGCCACAGGATCGTGGAATGAGAGGATTTGGTGGAGATCCAAGATTTAAAAGGATGATGTAATATGTCAGCTAAAAAACTTGAAGATCAAAGCAAGTATGATGCGTATGACATGGATGATGATGGGGTCGTGTCTGATGCAGAGATGACAAGAGCAAAAGAGATCCGTGAAACTGAAGATGCGCTTAGAAAACATTTGGCGCAATTACGCATGGCGCGGTGGACATTAGTGGGTATGGGGGCATTCACGGCTGCTATGTTTGCAATGCCCGTAGATCGTATAGAGGCGTTGAGCGATATATCTAATTTGTTTTACATCTCTGGCGCTGGAATTGTTGGAGCTTATATGGGAACTACAGCTTGGATGAGTAGGAAATGAGCATTTTTACAGCCGCACTAGGGCCGATAGCCGATTTAGCTGGATCATGGTTACAAGGCAAAGCCGCTAAGAACGCTGCCTCTGCGGAGTTGAAGCTCACAGAGGCCAAGGCGAAAGCGCAGATACTTTTGTCAAAAGAGACAAGCGTTGCCGATTGGGAACGCATCATGGCAGAGGGAGCTAAGTCAAGCTGGAAAGACGAATGGTTCGTAATTGTCCTGTCTATTCCCTTGATTTTAGCGTTTATCCCCGGTGCAGAAGGGTGGGTTGACCGTGGATTCGAGCAGCTTTCCAAAGCGCCCGACTGGTATTTTTACAGTTTAGGTATTGCCATAAGCGCAAGTTTTGGTGTGCGTGGGGCACAGGCATTCTTTAAGAGGAAATAAAATGACTTACAAACTAGGTAAAGGTAGCTTGGCAAAACTTGAGGGCGTAGACGAGCGCATGGTTGCTGTTGTCAAACACGCTATCACGGCGACGAAACAAGACTTTTCAGTTATCTGCGGGATGCGAACCTTCGATGAGCAGCGAGAGTTGGTTGCTAAGGGTGCCAGTCAAACGATGAAGAGTAAACATTTGGACGGTATTGCTGTTGATCTTATGGCCTATTGCTCAGGCGATAGATGGGAGTTGAACCTCTACGATGAGATAGCTGATGCAATGGCAGAAGGTGCAAGAGCCGTTGATGTGCCTATTCGTTGGGGCGCAGCTTGGACTGTACCGAATATTGCACAATGGGATGGTGATATGGAATCCGCTATGAACGACTATATCGACACCCGCCGCTCACAAAATCGGCGTCCGTTTATTGACGCGCCACACTTTGAATTGATGATATAAAAAATAAATGCTAAAGTTCTATTGAACTTCTGGAGATAGTCATGGTTCTGCCACTTTTATTAGGTCTTGGATTACCCGCATTAGGTGCTACTGCTGCGTCAGGAACTTTCTTGGCAACGATGGCAGGTGCGCTTGGCCCCGTAGGAATGGGTGCGTTGGGTACTGGTCTAGGCTCTTTCATACAGACGGGAGATCTGGGAGAGGGAATACAAACAGGGCTTACATCTTTCCTTGGGGGTAAGCTTCTAGGTGGATTGACTGGAGGTTCTGGCGCAGGTGGAGAAAACATATCTACAGCCTACGGGGGGGCTAACTCAACAACGGCCTTGGCGAAGCCCGGTTTCCTTCAAGCTGCACCTAGTCTAACAGATACTGGTGGACTATTTGCTTCTCAGGGTATGCAGCAAGCGGCGGCGGGAGCTTTTGCGCCGGGTGTGATGCCTTCAGCGTTCATTGGATCTACAATGGCTGGAATTTCCGCTGATGAAAGAGCGGCTAAAGAAGCGGCTAAGAAAAGAGAAGCCAATAAAACGCAGGCTCCACTGCCTAATCCTATGCGAACAACCTACAATCCTACACCATATTATGACAGCCCCGGTGAGGGAAGTTACTTTCAGTACCAAAGACCCCCAAGACCTGATGGATCTCAAGTGGAGTATCCGTACACCTACGCTAGTGGTGGGCTAATGGGGCTGCGGCGAATGCAAGAGGGCGGTATCGTCTCAGAAGAGATGAACGAGAAAGAGCTTATCGAAGAGGCTGTGGCTGCTATTAAGGGTGAGTCAGATAACCCCAAAGAAATTTTAGGTATGTTCTTACTTAAATTTGGTGAAGAGCAACTACGCAGTCTTGTCGGACGGGTGCAGTCGGGAGAGTTAGATGACACTGTTGCTCGTTTTGAAGAAGGTGACAAAGGAATGGTACGCGGCCCGGGAGATGGGTCTGGTGTAGATGACATGGTTCCTGCGACACTTGAAGGAGAGCAAGATGTTCTCTTGTCTGATGGGGAGTTCGTTTTGAGGAAAAAGACCACTGATGCTTTAGAAAAGGCGTATGGTGGTGGGTTCCTTGATGTTATTAACCGTGCCGAAAAGGATGCTCCAGAGAAACTTCAACGAATGGTGGGATAGTGAGAGTTAGCTTGGTGCCCGCAGAGGCAGTAGGTCATGTATGGAAGGATGTTGAGAGAGTATTAGAAAAGAGCGTAGATACAGTCAAAGACAAAGCCGAAATGATAGATGTATTGGCTGGCATTTGTGACGGTACTTACGTTCTTTGGGTTGTGATGGACGAACAAGACGATATTGTCGCTGCATTTACAACAAGACTTCTAGTATATCCTCAACGGAAAGCATTGGCCTTAGATTGGGTAGGTGGAGCGCGCATGAAAGAATGGGAAGATCAATTGATCGACACTATGCGCAGCTACGCAAATGAATTAGAATGTAGTCACCTAGAAGGCTATGGAAGAAAAGCATGGGGTAGAGCCTTAAAGAAATATGGCTTCTATCCTGAGTATATAGCTTACCGAATGGAGTTGTAAGATGGGCAAAGGTAGTTCAAAGCAGGTGGCAACCGACAGCACGACGCGGCAGACAAATCTGCCTGAGTACGCTGATCCGTATTTTCGCAGGTTGCTACAGGGTGCTGAAGATTCTACTCAGCCCTATCAGGATGACCTAAGCAACCCCATTTACGACGATGCTGGCAACATCACAGGCTTTGGACAAACATCTACATACATGCCTTATCAAGGTGAACGCATGGCGTCATCTGATATGTATGGAGACATTATGGGTTCTCGCGCCATGACACGCGGTATCGCGCAGTCTGGTATTACTGGAATGCCTCAAGCTCAAGCCGCTGCACAAGCTGGCATGGATATACAGGCAGAAGCATTAGGCGGCTTACGTGGTCTAGCAAACTACGACACTGGTCAGTTTACCGCACAGTCTGTAGACCCGTATTCTGGGTTTCAAGCCGCTGACTTTAGTATGGCAGATACTTCTGACTTTGCAGATGAGTTTCAAGCATTTGACCCGAATCAATACTCAGGATTTCAACAAGCTCAGTTTCAAGCTGTAGACCCTACATCTATGATGGATGAGTATCAGATGGCTAACTTCTCCCCATCTGGAGAGTTTGAACAGTATGACTTCAGAGATCCTATGGAGTTTAGTAAATTTGGAGTTAGAGATGACTTCACTTATAGTGGATTTGGCTTTGATCCTACACGGCAGTTTGGTACTGATGAAGCGGCGCGATATATGTCGCCGTATATGCAGGCTGTGGTTGAGGATCAGAAGTCACAAGCGATACAAGATTTTGAAAGGCAAGCTGCAAGCAGAGACGCGGCGGCTGTACAGGCTGGTGCCTTTGGTGGGTCAAGACAGGCAGTTCAAGAGGCTCTAGCAGAAGAATCACTACAGGATAGATTAGGTAGTATCGGGGCTACTGGGGCACAAGCTGCATTTCAAGAAGCACAACAGCAGTTTGAACGTGATCGCGCCGCACAAGAGCGTCAGCTTGGTATGGAAGTTGGCGAGTTTGGTAGGGTTCAGGCGGGTCTTGCGTCAGAGCAGGGGCGTGTGGATGCACTTAGACTGCAAGAGCAATCGCAGCGTGAGTTCCGTCAGGCAGATGAGTATGCACGTTCTGGTAACATGGAAGCAGCGGAGGCGGCTAGGGTACAGGCTGCTAATACAGCAGAGCTTGCGCGTACACAGGCTGGCATAGCTGGTGAAATGGGTAGAGTTCAGGCGGGTCGCGTAGGTGAAAATGCCCGTATGGATGCCATGCTCCAACAAGAGGCAGCTAGAACACAGGCAGCTAGAGCCGCAGAGATGGCTAGAGTACAGGCAGCGGAAGCCGCTGAAAACGCTCGTATGGACAGTATCATGCAAGGAGAAGCTGGCAGAGTACAGTCTGGTAGGGTTGGTGAACTTGGAAGGGCGCAAGGCTTAACGGCTAGTGAACTTGCTAGGGTTCAAGGCGCAGATGCAGCAGAGATGGCGCGTATCCAGCAGTCTGAAGCGGCAGAGCTTGCGAGAACACAAGGTATAGATGTTAGCGAAGCCGCAAGAATCCAAGCAGCGAGAGAGGCATCACGGCAGTTTGGCGCAGGTCAAGGGTTGGCAGCGTATCAGGCTGTTGGTTCTGGAGCTAGTAATCTGGCAGGTCTTGGCGCTGGGATGGCGGGTCTGGGTGAGCGTCAACGTGCGGCTGACATACAAGGCGCACAGCTACTTGAGACAATCGGACGCGATATTCGTGCAGAAGATCAGGGGCGACTTGATTTGGCGTATGAAGATTTCCTTCGCCAACGTAATTACCGAATGAGCCAGTACGAGCGCATGGCGGGCATCTTGCGTGGTGTGCCAGTAACTCCTGACGTAGAAGAGCAAAGGTTTGCGAGTTACAATCCAATTCAACAAGCTTTAGGAGCAGGTATATCTGGGTTAGGTCTGTATAAAGGATTAACAGCATGAACATCTTAGAACAAACCGAAGCCTTAAAAGATTTACCAGATCAGGCTTTAATTCAACAGATGCAAATGCCTACAGGTGAAATAGCGCCTATATTTATTACATCTGAGCTAAAACGGCGTAAGCGTATGCGGGATGATTACGCTCGTAGAGAAGCCGCAGATACACCGACTGTAGCAGAAGAAGTCGTCATGGCTGCGGGTATGCCGCAAGGTGGTATTGCTGATGCTGCCAGAGCCTTAGCACCCAAAACTAATATGGGGCAGAACACCGGCATGGCTGACATGATGCCGCGAGCCGCTACCCAAGCACCACAGCGCATGGCGAGCGGCGGTATTGTAGGGATGCGTCAGGGCGGTAAGCTTGTGAAGGTAATGGGCGCTAATTTCTACGCATTCTCAGACGGTGAGGTGTACGTTGAAAACCCTGATGGTAGCAGAGAAGCTGTTACAGATCCTAGAGTGTTAGGAGTTATCAGGCAGCAAGCAAACGTAGGGCCAGAAAGACAAGAAGGCACCGCGTCTCTAGGCTCTGAAATTCTGGCTGATGCTAGTCCACAGCGTCCAACTCTTGATTCTACGCTAAGTTCGGATAGACCGTTTAGCCCACTATCAACTGAAGTTGATGACACTCGCCCAGCGGTTCCATCTAGTCTTGGCATGGGGGGCGAGAGACCCTCTACACTTACCGCTGCTACTCAGCCAACAGCGTTGTCAGAGATGGAGAAGGCAAGACTCGCCACTGAATTTACGCAACAACAAGAGCTTGCCAGAGCTATTAGAGATCAACAAGATCAGGGGATCGCTAGTTTAAACCCGCCTAGCGCACCCGCGATAGAGGCTACGCCTTATGACCCGTTCATTCCAATAGAGCCTAGAATTGGTGAGAGAAGTATTGGGGTAGGTGATACTTTCTCAAGAGCGGCAGAAGCTAGAGAGCAGGGTTTGGATATGCCTGACTCTACGCGGTCGGCACTGTTAGATGCTATGAGCCCTGCATCTGATACATTTGGTGGAGATTTCTTAGGGGAATCACAAGCAAGAGCAAATATAGCAAATGCCGCAAAGTTAAAAGAACTCAGAAACACCCAACCTAATGTTGGCACTGACCCAAGATTTGGCGACACTATGGGGCTGCAAGAAGTCTTGGCAGGGGATTTTGATCCTGTGTCTGCTCCATCTAATGCAAAGCGTGACTTTGACGTTATGGTGCCTACTATTGACCGTGACAGCAGTATTGACCAGCAATTGCTATCGAAAGCATTAGAAGCAAAGTCTCTGCCGATCACTCCAACAGAGGATTTTCGCAGAGAGTTCGCAGATTATGGCGATGACATTTCTCCATTTGATCCTTCTGATATTAAATCAAACGCGCAAAGGGCTGTTTCTGACCTTGGACTTACGCCGATTACTAGAGACGGAGAAGAATACTTTATATCCCCTGCGGGCATGGTATTTAAGCAAGAAGGGGATGATCTAGTTCCTGTAGCGGGCGGCGAAGCGATGCAAGCTATGGATGTTGCGCAGCGGCAGGGGGAAGATTTTTCTGTGTCTCCTTCAAAGCTGCTTGGGATATTTGGACAAGCAGGAACGTATGCGGTTGACCCTGAGACTGGTGTTGTAGACCCAAGTAAATTTACACCTTTTTCTGGTGGGGATATTAGTGGCGCGAAAACTCCTCAATTTCTCGCAGATGCACTTGGACCCGGTAGTACCGTATCAAGCTTATTGAACGTCCAAGAAGGTGCTGCGCCTGTAACAAAAGTAGACGAAACTGGGGTTAGTGTTGCGCCCGCGTCTCCAGCGGAAGATGTAGTAGGGTTTGGCGCACAACCCGGTTACGACGACTACCCAATGCCTGCCCCGATTACACTGAGCGAGAAAGAGGCTGTAGGCGTTGAATCGCTACGGCCTAAAGCGCGGCCTAAAGATGTTGCGCCCGTGGCAGGTGATACAACCACCCCCGCATCCCCTGATGCTGGCGGGATAACAACTGTTTCTACCAAAGCGATTAACGATACTGCCAAATCTACAGGCTTAGGTGTGGATGCATGGTTGGCTATCGCTCAAGGTGGCGCGGCGATGGCAGCATCCAAGAACCCAACACTGCTTGGCGCATTCGGCGAAGGTATGGGAGTAGCAGCGGCGGGTCTACAGGAACAACGCGCCGCCGAGAAGACCGCTAGTTTAAAGCAAGATCAAATAGACGCTACGCTAGAAGCTGCACGGATACGAGCGGCGGCTGCGGGTAAGGATAGTAAATTGGCGGCTACAGGGTCTACACTCTACCCCGCCATAGTAGGGCAGCTAGAACAAAAAGAGTTAGATTTGGCTACAGAAACAAGTAAGGGCAAAGGCTCTAGTGCTGCTAAAATAGACAGCCTAACTAAAGAGATTGAAAGCCTTAAACAGCGCAAACGTCAGATCGAAACAGCTAGTGGTCTGCTAGTAGCTGCGGGAGGCGGGGGCGACACTAAAAACTATGATGTAAGCTAGGAGAGCCATTCATGGGAACCTTACCCCGCGTAAGCGAACTTAGCGGCCAGAAGTACAACTTTACTATTGCAGGTGACGAGCCGACCGTAGATGAGCTACGGCGTATGGATGCAATAATCCGTAAAGAAGACGCGGAGTTTGCGCAATACTTTGAAGAAAAGTATGACATGAGCGCCACTCCCGGCGAAGGTTCAGGTATAACCAACCTAGCTGGCGAGTTCTTCAAGGGTATAGGTCGCGGCGGTCTTGGGCTTCTTGAGACAGGCGCTCTGGGTGCGGCTACATTGCTGCCAGAAGAATACGAAGATCCCACCCGCGAGTTTATTAGGCGTCAAGGCTACGCAGCTACGCAGGGGCTACAACCTGATCTTGGGCTAGAAGATACACGCACAGGTAAATTTGGTGAGGCGGTAGGATCTATTGCGGGTACATATGCACCGCTGGCGCTTGGCCCCCTTGGTGTGCCGATAGCGGCAGGTTTAGCTACAGCAGCGGGAGCAGGCGAGGCTAGTGAACGTGCAAGAGCCGAAGGCACTGACGAGGCGATACGTAGTGACGCAGCACTAAAAGGCGCGGGTGTAGGCCTGACCGAACTTATTCCGTTTGTAGGGCCACTGCAAAAAGCTTTGAGACCTTTCGGTGTGCGGAACCGCATCCTGCGAGCGTTTGAGCAAGGTGGCATAGAGGGCGCACAAGAAGCTGCGGCTAACACATTACAGAACCTTATCCAGCAGGGGTATGACCCCACACAGCTACTCACCGAAGGCAACCTAGAATCCGCAGGCTACGGCGCAGGTGCAGGTGGGCTGATCCAGCTTATGGTAGATTTGGTAATTCCTAATCGCCGTGCAGGAGAGGGTACAACGAAAGAGAAGCGTGAAGTAGAGGAAGCCGCCGCAAAAGATGAAGGAGGTCCAGATGGAACGCAAGCAGATGGAGCTGGCGCTGCGGGTGATGGACAAGGCGTTGGACAACCCCAACCCGGAGACGTTCCTAGAAGTCCCACCGGAACTGAAGCATCTCAGCAGCAAGGAGTGGGAGAAGGTAGCAAAACTCCTGATCTGTTTGGAGACGGAGATGGAGCGCAGTCAGATACATTAGAGGTTGTTGAAGAGTTTGAGAACCAAGCTCTCAAAGAAGAAGAGGTATTAGTAGAGGACGTTGTACCTCCTGAAATTGATGGGGTGCCTTCTGAGGCCGATGCGTTTGAGATGGCAGTGGCGCGAGCGGATAAGATTCGCAAAGCCAAAGAACCAGAAGCCGAGACGTTTAGCGATCAAGATATAGACCGACAGCAAGCTGAATTAGAAGCTGAATTTAACAAGGCTGTTGAATTTGAAAAAGCGGAAGCAGAGCGGTTACGAGCCAATAAGCAGCTTGAAGAAGTAGAGCAGAAAGCTAAGGGCAAGCAAGTAATTC
>Ga0075467_10003388_pt1 | contig 12268 bp, 10 predicted proteins | sample DEB08_DNA_9_FD_75067 | JGI IMG/M metagenome (GOLD analysis project Ga0075467, IMG submission 75067) | Aqueous microbial communities from the Delaware River and Bay under freshwater to marine salinity gradient to study organic matter... | ecosystem: Environmental > Aquatic > Marine > Coastal ...
CTCGTCTATGTATTGCGGTGCACCACGTTTTTTCCAATCTGCTACTACAGCATGCACTTCGTGATCATCCACAAATGCACCGTGAATTCGTGTCGGCACACCTGTTCCGGGTGGCAAATACAACATATCCCCAGCGCCTAAAAGGGCCTCTGCACCTCCCTGATCGAGGATAGTGCGTGAATCAATTTTAGAGGACACCTGAAAGGCAATCCGAGTAGGAATGTTAGCTTTAATCAAACCGGTAATAACATCAACAGACGGCCTTTGAGTTGCAAGCACCAAGTGAATACCAGCAGCACGCGCTTTTTGCGCAATACGAGCAATTAACTCTTCAACTTTTTTGCCTACAATCATCATCATGTCGGCAAATTCATCAACCACAACCACTATGGCTGGCAGTTTCTCTAAAATAGGTGCAACAGTTTCCATACTTTCTTCAAACTTCCACAACGGGTCACGAATAGGTTCGCCCGCTTCAATCGCATTCAGCACTTTGGTGTTATACCCTTTTAAATTTCTTACACCAAGGGAAGACATCAATTTGTAGCGGCGTTCCATTTCTCCAACACACCAACGCAATGCGTTGGCAGCTTCTTTCATATCAGTGACAACTTCTGATAGTAAATGAGGAATGCCTTCATAAACCGATAATTCTAACATCTTTGGGTCGATCATGATCATGCGCACATCTTCTGGCGTGGATTTGTATAACAGGCTTAGGATCATCACGTTGACACCAACAGACTTACCCGATCCGGTGGTACCCGCCACTAAAAGGTGGGGCATTTTTGCCAAATCGACCACCACAGGTTTCCCCGAAATATCCGCGCCTAATACCATGGTCAAAGGTGACTCGGAAGACTGAAATACATCATTGCTGATCACTTCGCTTAAACGCACCATATCGCGTTTTTTATTTGGCAACTCCAAGCCAATAACAGATTTACCTGGGATAACTTCTACCACGCGCACCGAAATCGCAGACATAGAGCGGGCCAAATCTTTTGATAACGTTGTGATTTTACTAACTTTAACCCCTGGAGCTAAATCCATTTCAAAGCGTGTTATAACCGGACCAGGATACACTCCAACCACTTTTGCCTCGATATTAAAATCAGCAAGCTTCGCTTCAAGTAAACGAGAAACAATTTCTAACTCTTCTGGTGTGATAGGGTTTTTAATTTTATCCGCGCGTTCAAGAAGATCAAAAGACGGCATAGGTCCTTGCTCGTCGTTAACACTATTCCCTGATAACATTTCTGGTTCTAGTTCTGGTTCTGGCTCGGCGTCTGTCATGACGGGCTCTACTTTAGAAGGACTTCTAGAAAGACTAATTTTCTTTTTTAACTCGCTGATAGACAGTGGGTTTTTCTTTATAGGCTGCGCTTCGTCTATAATGCTTTGAGAAATAACTATATCTGCTGGATATGGCTCGTCGTTTTGTGACTCAGAACTATTATTTTTTGACTCTCTACCCCAAAAATCATTTTCAGCATGTTCTAAATCAGCTGGCTCAGACTCTGACTTTTTGAAACTTAAAAGCAGATTAGAAGACTCTTTAAATTTAGCAGGTGTGTGATAAATAAAACGGCTGATACGTATTGCCCACTCGCCAACTTTGTCAACAATTACAACCCAAGAAACCCCACTTAAAAGGGTAAAACCTGTACAAAAAAAGCATAATAACAACAGCGTCGTACCTACCAGACTAAAGTAGGGTATCAATGACGAACTCAACACGTCACCTACCATGCCGCCAGAAGTGTAATTATGGATATCTTCTACATTAAGACTTAACAAACCTGTGGTGCCTAACACCAGCAAAATAATACCTATCAGTCTGAGTCCAATGGTCAGATAATCGATCTCTAATAAAGTTTTGGTTTGTTGAAATAAAAACCAACCTAAAAATGCGCAACAAAATGGCAAACTATAAGCAAAAGAACCCAGAATAAAAAATAAGATATCTGCAAACCAAGCACCTATTGGTCCCACCCAGTTATGTACATCACTTTGTAATCCTGCTTGACTCCAACCAGGGTCAGCAGGATGAAAAGAAGCCATGGCCAGTAATAGAAAAAACGCAAAGACACAACTTATAATCATGCCTACTTCCATAATTCTTTGAATGCCTGTGAGTCTCGCCATAGTGTTTATTATCGTTATAAGTAACTAGGATGCTAGGTCCTATTAAATTTCATATATATAAGATACCAGTGCAGTCCTAAAAATCCTAGTTTGCTGGTACCTAATGCTCGTAAATCAATCAATACTGGGATAGAAATTTTATCTCAGGCTTATTTTAACTTGTGTTGACTCTTTTATCTCCTCCATAACCACATAAGTCCGCGATTCACTCACTCCCGGTAAACGAAGTAAAGTGTCACCTAGTAACTTTCGATAACTAGACATATCGGCTACACGAGCCTTTAATAAAAAATCGAAATTTCCTGAAACCAGATGACACTCTTGGATATCTTCATGCTTACGCACCGCAGTAGAAAATTCTTCGAATATATCAACAGATGTTTTAGTTAAGGTGATTTCCACAAAAACCAACATGGCCGCACCCAACAATGATGGATCAACTCTGGCATGATAACCGGTAATGTATCCTTGAGACTCCAGCCTCTTAACCCTCTCTAAACATGGGCTAGCGCTCAATCCAATTTTATTGGCAAGCTCAGAATTAGTGATTTTCCCATTTTTTTGCAACTCAATGAGAATATTTCTATCAATCCTATCAATATGTTTAGGGGTTTTTATTAACATAGAATATTCCGTTTAATTGCAATTTAGCAAAATATTATACTTTTGAATGACTTAATACAAAACAACTTACTTCAAATATTAACTTATAATTTTGGATTGAAAAATATCCTTATAATTGGAGTGAGTCATGTTAATCGGTGTACCAAAAGAAATAAAAAACCATGAATATAGAGTGGGCTTAACCCCAGCTGCGGTAAAAGAGTTTGTCAATCATTCACACCAAGTATGGGTAGAGACTCTGGCGGGACATTCAATTGGTTTCACTGACGAACAATATATCGTGGCAGGAGCTAAGATAATTGAGAAAGCAGAAATAATTTTCGCCAAAGCCGATATGATCGTAAAGGTAAAAGAGCCCCAACCAAATGAATGTAAAATGTTACGCCCGGGTCAAACCTTGTATACCTACCTACATTTAGCTCCAGATCCAATTCAAACTCAATTATTAGTTGAATCTGGCGCAACTTGTATTGCTTATGAAACCGTGACTGATAATAGACATACCTTACCGCTTTTGGCACCTATGAGTGAAGTAGCCGGAAGAATGTCAGTTCAAGCTGGTGCACATTATTTGGAAAAGGCACAAGGAGGAAGTGGTACTTTATTAGGTGGGGTACCTGGTGTTGCTCCGGGTAAAGTAGTCGTTATAGGTGGTGGCGTTGTAGGTTTAAACGCGGCTAAAATGGCAATGGGCATAGGTGCTGATGTGACTATATTAGACAGATCGCTTAATCGTTTGCGTGAATTAGATGATATTTTTGAAGGCAGACTAGCAACCGTATTTTCAACCGCAGAAGCCATTGAATACTATTCTTCTAGAGCAGATTTAGTGATCGGCGCTGTATTAGTTCCCGGAGCTGCAGCACCTAAGCTGCTCAATCGTGAACATATCAAAAACATGAAACCAGGCTCGGTAGTTGTCGATGTGGCTATTGATCAAGGTGGATGTTTTGAAACATCACGAGCCACCACTCATCAGGATCCAGTTTATATCATAGATGAGGTGGTTCATTATTGTGTTGCCAATATGCCAGGCGGTGTAGCACGTACATCAACTATGGCGCTTAATAACGCCACGCTACCTTTTGGTCTAGCCCTAGCCAATAAAGGCCCTAAACAGGCTATGTTAGATGATCCACACTTGATGAATGGTCTAAATGTGCATCAAGGTAAAGTGACGTATAAAGCGGTCGTCGACGCCTTAGGCCAAGAACTTGGCCTTGAGTATATGGATGCTAAAACTGCTTTAGAAACTCTTTAATAAGTTGAAGACTCTATAATATTATAGAGTTGTTGATCTCAATCAATGTATTGAGTGGGTCGACTGATTGGGTAATCGGTCGACCTATCACTAAATAGTCTGAACCCGCATGAATAGCTTGTTTAGGTGTCATCACTCGTATTTGATCACCTTTAGCTGAACCTTCAGGACGAATACCCGGTGTCACTAATTTAAAATCGTTGGCTACACTAGATTTAAGTAAACTCGACTCTTGCGCCGAACACACTACCCCATCTAAACCGCAGTTGTGAGTTAGATGAGCCAATTTCAATACCTGTTGCTCAGGTGTGGAATTAATACCAATAGCGGTTAATTGCTGTTGATCCATACTAGTCAACACGGTAACCGCAATCAAAAGAGGTTTATTAGCGGCATACTTATCCAGACTTTCTCTAGCATATTCCATCATTTTAGGGCCACCAGAGGCATGCACGTTGATCATCCACACTCCTAGGTCAGCAGCAGCTTGGCAAGCCTTAGCGACAGTATTAGGAATATCATGAAATTTTAAGTCTAGAAAAACATCGTAATTTTTTGCAACAAGGCTTGATACAAAACTAGGGCCAAAGTGAGTGAACATTTCTTTGCCCACTTTTAGCCTGCACAATTTTGGATCAAGTTTATCAACAAAAGCTTCAGCTTTGATTATTTGATCAAAATCAAGTGCCACAACAACTTTTGGATCTGTTTGAATATTTACCACGCTCTTATTTATCAAAGTCTTATTTATCAAACTACTCTCCGTCTAAGCCTTTAATTGGTTTAACCATTCCCCATTTTTTACATGATGGGCATAACCAGTGAATTTTACTCCCAGCAAACCCACAACTATGACATTTATATTTAGGTCGTTGGTTTATTTGTTCTTCTACTAACTCTTTTAGTAATACTAAACTATTAGTGGATTGCTCATGATCTTGTAGGTCTATGTACAAGCCCATTAATGTTTTAAAGCCTTTCATAGTGGGATGTTTTTTCAATTGCTCTAACAACACTTGTGCTGCCTTTTCTGCTTCGCCGTCTTTTGCCATAAGTTTAACTTTAGCCAGGTAGGCTGTAGCGCATTGCTGCCAGTATTCATCTAATACTTTATCCAGTTTTATGTGGTCATTCAGTTGCTCTGCACACTCCTCGATTAAGGGTACTGCCTCACTTAACCAACTCACATCACGACTAGGAATTTGGCTCAAACAATCAATAGCATCATCATATTTTTGTTGCTGCATGGCAATTTCACCTAACAGCAACCAGGGGCGAACAGCTTTTTCATCTGTAGTAATTGCCTTCTTGAGGCTCATTTCTGCTTCGATTAGGTGATCGTTTTTTATCTCAATACTGGCCTGTTCGCAATAAAAATGCGCTACCCGAGTACATAACTCATCACTGTCTCCACCCGCACCAAGCATTTTTTCTGCCAATTCAATGGCTCTTGGCCATTCTTTGGTAGTTTGATAAATATTGAATAATTGGATTTGTGCATTGAGAAAATGTTTTTGGCTATTCAATAACTGTAAGAAAGCATTTTCAGCACGCTCTAAAAAGCCAGCCAAGATATAGTCTCGGCCCAATTCATATAAAGCAGCTTCACGTTGTAGTGCTGAAATTTGTTCTTTACTGACTAAGTTCTGATGCACCCTGATGGCTCGGTCAAGCTCACCTCTATGTCTGAAAAATTTACCCATAGCAATATGGGTTTCAACTGTATCACTGTCCAAATCAATCATTTTAATCAGTGTATCAACAGCTTTATCAGGCTCATCAGAAAGTAGAAAGTTTAAGCCTCTGTAATAGTGTTTGGCCAGTATACTTGAATGTCTTTGTTGCGCTTGACGGACACTGTTACGCCCCATCACCCAACCATATCCGGCAGCAACTGGTAATAATAAAAACAGGAGTTCTAACATTATGTAACGTTAGTAGGCAGTGAGAGTTTTTTGTTTTTGCGTTCTAAGCTACTAATACGCCACTTTAATCGTAAAATATAACCAATAAACAGCAACACAGAGAATGAAACTCCTATAGAAAATGTTACAGCTAATAATACTGACATACGCATTTCTGTCTCAGCCAGTATATAGTTGATTAGTACTAGCTGACTGTTCTGTGAACCGATAAATCCGGCAACAACAAGCATTAACAATACAAACAGTAGTAACAATAATCCTTTAACTCTCATTTCGTCCCCTTTGGGTTGGCTAATGTAAAATGATATTGCTTGTTAGCATAGTTTTGACTACTGCTTTCATTTTTCAATGTATGTCTACATGATTAAATAATAGAATGTGATGTTAACTCTAACAAAAACGGCACCCTAATTGGAGTGCCGTTTTTAAAAATATTTCTAAAAAATTAATTAACAAGGTCCTCGTTGACTCTTTCTCGTAATTCTTTGCCCGGTTTGAAATGTGGAACGTACTTACCGTCTAATTTCACAGTTTCACCCGTTTTAGGATTACGACCAACTCGTGGTGCTCGATAATGTAGAGAAAAACTACCAAAACCTCTAATCTCGATGCGCTCACCTTTTTGTAAGGTTTGCGCCATCTGTTCTAGCATTTCTTTTATCGATAACTCCACGTCCTTGGAAGGAACCTGACGCATTTTATCGGCCAATCTTTCTATAAGTTCTGACTTAGTCATAAATTAAACTCTCTGTCATTCAAAAAATTGTATATACCGATAATAAGCGCGTTAATTTAATTGTCAAAATTATTAATTTGAAAAAATAATTAACACGCTGCATATGACGTCAATTAGTCGCTTTTAGCGGCTTTAAATGCATCAGCAAAAGCATTAGTGAAACCAACATCTTCTTGTTGATTCACTTTATCAAGCGCGTCTTTCTCATCTGCATGGTCTTTCGCTTTGACAGATAAGTTAACGATGCGATTCTTACGATCAACGCCCATAAACTTGGCTTCGATTTCAGTATCAACACTGACTACTGTAGATGCATCTTCAACACGGTCACGTGCTAAGTCAGCTACGCGGATGTAACCTTCAACTTCGTCACCAAGCTTAACGGTTACGCCTTTAGCGTCAACTGCAGTCACCATTCCAGTTACGATAGTACCTTTCTTAGTATCAGTGATGTACTGATTGAAAGGGTCTTCTTCGATTTGTTTAACACCAAGAGAGATGCGCTCACGTTCTGGATCAACCTGAAGAACAACAGCAGATATTTCGTCGCCTTTCTTGTAATCACTAACGGCTTCTTCACCCGTCTTATTCCAAGAAATATCAGATAAGTGAACTAGACCGTCTATGCCGCCATCAAGACCGATGAAGATACCAAAATCAGTGATAGATTTGATCTTACCGCTAACTTTGTCACCTTTGCTTTGTGCTTTAGCGAATACTTCCCAAGGGTTGGGAATACATTGTTTAAGGCCAAGAGAAATACGACGACGTTCTTCGTCAATTTCAAGCACCATAACTTCACAAACATCACCAAGGTTAACCACTTTAGATGGGTGGATGTTTTTGTTAGTCCAATCCATTTCTGAAACGTGAACCAAACCTTCAACGCCGTCTTCGATTTCTACGAAACAACCGTAATCAGTTAAGTTAGTCACTGCGCCGCTTAATTTAGCGCCTTCAGGATAACGGTTAGCAATTTCTTGCCAAGGATCGTTGCCCATTTGCTTCATACCAAGAGAAACACGAGATTTTTCTTTGTCGAATTTCAATACTTTAACGTTGATTTCATCACCAACATTAACGATTTCACTTGGGTGCTTAACACGTTTCCAAGCCATATCTGTGATGTGTAGAAGACCATCTACACCACCTAAGTCAACAAACGCACCGTAATCGGTAAGGTTCTTAACGATACCTTTAACTTCATGACCTTCTTCAAGGTTAGCAAGAAGCGTATCACGCTCTGCACTGCTTTCTGCCTCAATGACAGCACGACGAGAAACAACAACGTTGTTACGTTTTGCGTCAAGTTTGATAACTTTAAATTCTAATTCTTTGCCTTCAAGATGAGTCGTGTCGCGAACGGGACGTACATCAACCAAAGAACCTGGTAAGAAAGCACGAACTGTGTTCACTTCAACCGTAAAGCCACCTTTAACTTTACCGTTAATAACACCTATGATGGTTTCTTTTTCAGTGTAAGCTTTTTCTAATTCTACCCAAGCTTCATGGCGTTTCGCTTTTTCGCGAGATAAAATTGTTTCACCGAAACCATCTTCTATGGCATCCAAAGCAACATCAATTACATCACCTACAACAACATCTAGCTCGCCTTCGGCGTTTCTAAATTGTTCTACAGGGATGGCGCTTTCAGATTTAAGACCAGCATCAACAAGCACGATATCTTTATCAATTGATACGATAGTACCTTTAACGATAGAGCCTGGACGGGTTTCAATTACTTTTAAACTTTCTTCAAATAGATCAGCAAAATTTTCAATCATAGTGTTTAATATATTTCTTTTTGACATCCACGTTACAATCCAGTGAGCGCGGGGTTGTTATTCATAACCAAATCATCCTAATTTGGCAGGCTTTTACTACTTAACTATTTACTGAAGTAGATGCTTTAGTTAATTTCTCTTCAATAAACATTTCAATCTTTTCAACCACTTGCTCTATGCTCAACAAAGTTGAGTCAAGAACCAATGCGTCTCTCGCTGGTAATAAAGGGGCAACAGTTCGATTTGCATCTCTGTCGTCACGTGCCTTTATGTCAGCTAAAAGGCGCGGCATATTAACATCATGCCCCTTATCTTTCAACTGCTTAAAGCGTCTATCGGCGCGTTCCTCGGCGCTGGCAGTTAGGAATATTTTCACCTCAGCTTCAGGGAAAACTACTGTGCCCATATCCCGCCCGTCAGCCACCAAACCTGGTGCCTGTTTAAAACCTCTTTGGCGTCTTAGTAAAGCTTCGCGAATTGAAGGTAATGCTGCTATTTTTGATGCAGTGGCGCCTACCTCTTCTGTACGGATAGTATCGCTAACATCTTCACCTTCCAATATGACTCTTACACCATGTTCTGTCGTTTCAAAGCTTACATCTAAACCTGACGCTAAAGGCAACAGGCCTGACTCGTCTTCCGCTGGAATTTGATGATGCAGTGAAGCAACAGCCAAAACGCGATAAATAGCTCCACTATCTAAAAAGTGCCAGCCCAATTTTTTAGCTAGCAAATTACTGGCTGTTCCTTTACCTGCTCCGCTTGGACCGTCTATAGTTATGACAGATTCTGTGTACATGTGCTCTCCTGAGCATAAGAAAATCGGGCGCAATTATACGGATAGATGCTAGATAAGCAATGACACTGAGGTCACAATTTTTAACATTAATCTTATTAACCCTAAAACAGTACTATTTAAAGGCAATAGCCCCTTGCCCGAAAGATTTACTTACAAATAGTCGCAAATCTGTCGAAATAATCGGGGAAGGTCTTGGCAGTGCAGCTTGGATCATTAATTGTAACTGCAGTATCACTTAAGGCAACTAATGAAAAACACATAGCAACACGGTGATCATTGTAAGTATCAATCTCGGCATGTATTAACTGTTTTGGTGGCGTAATAGTTATAAAGTCTTCACCTTCTTCAACTGCCGCACCTACCTTTCGCAACTCACAACTCATTGCAGCTAAACGATCGGTTTCTTTTACTCGCCAGTTATAAATGTTTCTAATTGACGTAGTGCCAGTAGCAAAAAGTGCAGTGGTAGCAATAGTCATGGCAGCATCAGGAATATGATTCATATCTAAATCTACCGCTTTTAAGGGTGCACTTGTGACTTCAATAAAGTCATCTTGCCAATTCACTTTTGCTCCCATTTGCTCCAACACTTCGGCAAAACGAATATCACCTTGTATACTATTTCTACCAACACCTGTAACTCTTACAGTGCCGCCTTTAATAGCCCCTGCAGCCAGGAAATAGGAAGCTGACGATGCGTCACCTTCCACCATAAAATGTCCAGGTGTCTGGTATTGCTGTTGCCCTTTAACCACAAATTGTTGGTAGTTTTTATTTTCAACATCAATACCAAACTGTGCCATAGTGTGCAGCGTAATATCGATATAAGGTTTAGATACCAAATCACCGCTGATTATTATGGTGGTATCTTGCTCAAATAAAGGAGCGCTCATCAGTAAAGCCGTAAGGAATTGACTAGATACACTTCCATCCACAGTGACATTGCCACCTTGCAGAGCATGACCTTTAATCGATAAAGGAGGATAATCATCATTTTTTAAGTAATCTATATCGGCCCCTGCTTGTCGCAAAGAGTCGACTAAAGCCCCGATAGGACGCTCTTCCATTCGTGGCTCACCTGTGAGCTCGAATTCTCCATGGCTACAGGCCAGTGCTGCACATAAGGGCCGCATAGCGGTTCCTGCATTACCCAAAAATAACGTAACCGGTTTATGTACATTAAAAACACCTGCGTTACCCGTTACCCAACACTGGGTTTTACATTCAGATAAACGATAACTGACGCCCAACTTGGTTAGGGCATTAAGCATATGATGAATATCTTCGCTGTCTAACAAATTAGTTAGGTGAGTTTCACCATTGGCTAATGCGGCTAGCAACAACGCACGGTTAGACAAGCTTTTTGAACCTGGTACATTCACCGTCCCATCAACCATATTAATTGGCGAAAGATGCAACTGATCCATTATTTATGTCTCCTAGCGAAATCTCGCATAAATTCTGTTAGCGCTATGACACCCTCGATGGGCATAGCGTTGTAAATACTGGCGCGCATACCACCCACATTGCGGTGGCCTTTAAGCGCGGTTAATCCTGCAAGTTCTGATTCTTTGATAAAAGCAGCGTCTAAATCCGTATTAGGAAGATGAAAAGTCACATTCATTTTTGAACGAAAATCGGGATGCACTTTATTGAGATAAAAGCCGCTGTCATCAATACATTTATATAACAATGCAGCTTTATTCGTATTCTTTTGGGCAATGCTTTCAACTCCGCCCTGCTCTTTAAGCCATTTAAATACTAAGCCTGCTAGGTACCAAGAGTAGGTAGGTGGCGTATTATACATCGAGCCAAAATTAGCCATAGTTTGATAATGCAAAAACGTTGGAGTTTCAGGCATGGCAAAATCCAATAAATCATCTCTGACAATCACCACAGACAATCCAGACGGCCCAATATTTTTCTGTGCCCCAGCATAAATAACACCAAACTTAGAAACATCTATTGGTTTGGATAAAATATTAGACGACATATCTACTACCAATGGCACATCTCCACAATCTGGGATGTCATTGATTTCTATTCCATCAACTGTTTCATTTGAGCAATAATGAAAATAGGCACTTTTTTGATCAATTTGTGAAGCTGTGATGTTTGGGACAGTGCTTAAACCGTCTTGCATAACTACATCAGCAACCACGTTCGTTTTCAAAAATTTACTGGCTTCTTTTAATGCACCTTTAGACCAAGAGCCGGTCAGCAGAAAGTCAGCGGAATCGGCTGTTCCACGTAAGTTCATTGGCACAGCGGAAAACTGCCCTCGCCCGCCTCCTTGGGCAAACAAAACTTTGTAGTTATCAGGTACTGATAGCAGATCTCTCAAATCCTGCTCTGCCGTTTCGGCCAGTGCAATATACTCTTTGCTACGATGGCTAATTTCCATCACAGAGCGTCCCATACATTGCCAATCTAAAAACTCTGCTTGGGCTTTATGCATCACAGCTTTGGGTAACATGGCGGGACCAGCACAGAAATTGTAAATTTTTGTCATTTTTCTACCAAAAAAAACGAGCGGCATTAGCCACTCGTTATTGTTTCTAATTTATGGGTAGTTATACCTATAAATTAGTGAGTTTCCATATCTTTCAATATAAAAATTAGGACTCTCTTATTCGTCTTCGTTTTCTTCGGTGTTATCTTCTGGGCTTACATCTGTTTTCGCATCAGTGCTTTCAACAGCACTTGCTTCGATCACTTCAGCTTCTTCGCCTTCGATTAACTCAACTTCAAGCTCTTCGATTTCGTCGATGCGCTGCAAACCAACCACATGTTCACCTTCAATGGTACGTATTAAACGCACACCTTGTGTATTACGGCCAACAGTCGAGACTTCTTCAACACGAGTTCTAACAAGTGTACCTTGGTCACTGATAAGCATAATTTCATCACTATCGTTGACCTGTACTGCACCGACCACTTTACCGTTTCGCTCAGATACTTTGATAGATACCACACCTTGAGTTGCACGAC
>Ga0075467_10003389_pt1 | contig 12263 bp, 6 predicted proteins | sample DEB08_DNA_9_FD_75067 | JGI IMG/M metagenome (GOLD analysis project Ga0075467, IMG submission 75067) | Aqueous microbial communities from the Delaware River and Bay under freshwater to marine salinity gradient to study organic matter... | ecosystem: Environmental > Aquatic > Marine > Coastal ...
CAAGCCATTAAGGAGAAGAATGGTTTAGCAGCGGCACAAGAACCTTTTTCAGCCAATTTTGGAAGTATGCCTAAAAGTGCCATGAAAGCGGTGGATGTGGATATTGTGGCACCCGCCAATGAAATCGGCTCCAAACTTATCTTATTACTTAAAGGGCGCTTAGCAAAAGCGCAAAAGACAGTAATTGCGAGCGACAGCGAGCTCGATAAAATTATAGTTTTACTGCGCCGACAAACCCTGCATGATTTCTCTTTATACAAGAAGAATACAATATTTCGTCGCATAGAACGCCGCATGCATGTCCATCAAATTGTGGCCTTGTCCGACTACGTGGTATTCTTACAGGCTAATCCTAAAGAAATTGATATCCTTTTTAAAGAGTTATTAATTGGGGTAACTAATTTTTTTAGAGACACCCTGATGTGGGAAAATCTAAAGCAAAAGGTACTACCCAAATTATTTGCAGAATTACCCCATGCATCCACGCTAAGAGCCTGGGTTACGGGTTGCTCTTCGGGGGAAGAGGCCTATTCTTTAGCCATCACTTTTATAGAAGCCTGCGTAGAAATGGAGGCGGATAAAAACTTGGTATTGCAAATTTTTGCTACCGACATTGATAGTGATGCTATTAATCGAGCGCGCAGTGGGATTTTTAGTGATGCTATTCTCAATCATGTGTCTCAGGAAAGAATCAATAAGTATTTCACTAAAGAAAACAATACCTACCGCATTAATACTAGTGTCCGCGAGATGATCGTATTCGCGCCGCATAATGTAATTAAAGACGCCCCTTTTACAAAATTGGATCTGCTCTTCTGTCGAAATCTCCTCATTTACATGGAGCCTGAATTGCAGAAGAAGTTAATGAACTTGTTTTTTTATAGTCTTAAAGTCGGCGGAATTATGGTTTTAGGGAGCACTGAAAATGTGACTTCGAAAAATGAGCGTTTTGAATTGCTAGATGCCCGTTTAAAAATCTATAAACGATCTCTAAAGCCAATGATTATGGCTAAAATGGATTTCCCCAATTCCTTTGTAAATTGGGTCGTACCTCTTTTAAAAAGTGCAAAGCAGGTGGAAGCGAGCGACAATATTCAGTCACTAGCCGATGAAATCGTTATTCAGCGTTTTGCACCTCCTAGTGTATTGGTAAATGCGGAAGGCGATATACTATATATCACTGGGAAAACAGGCGAATATTTAGAGCCAGCTGCTGGTAAGGTAAATTGGAATATTTACATGATGGCGCGTGAAGGTCTCAACCATGAATTGCCCGGAGCTATGCGAAAGGCAAAGCAAAGCCAAGGTCAAGTAAAACTTAAAAATTTGCGCATTGGCAGAGATACGAAGACCAAATTTGTAGATGTAACTTTTCAACCTATTGATAAACCGGCGGCAATAAAGGGCACTATTATGATAGTTTTTGCAGAAGCGGGGCCGCTTCCTCAACTTCAATATGGCAAAACCAAAAAAGCAGGAAAGAGAGATAGCATTGCAGAGCAAGAATTCGAATTGGAGTTGCAACGCGTAAAAGATGAGCTGCAAATTACCCAAGCGGAAATGCAAACCACCCAGGAGGAGTTAATGTCTATCAACGAGGAAATGCAATCGACTAACGAGGAAATGCAATCGACTAACGAAGAACTCACCACCTCTAGGGAAGAGATGCAAAGCCTAAATGAAGAACTACAAACGGTAAATCTAGAGTTACAAAGCAAAATTGACGACTACCGGGTGTCGAGTAACGATTTGAAAAATCTTCTCGACAGTACCAATATCGCTACTTTGTTTTTGGATAAGGCTTTGAATATTCGACGTTTCACCAATCCATTAACCGAATTATTTAAAGTGAGACAGGTTGATATAGGTCGTCCTTTTACCGATATGGTTTCCGATTTAGATTATCCAACCATTGCCGATGATGCCAAGGAAGTACTGCGTAGTTTGATTTTTAAAGAGACTAATGTTTCGGCTAAAGACCAACGTTGGTTTAAGGCGCGGCTGATGCCTTATCGAACACTGGATGATCGAATTGACGGTGTGGTTATTACCTTTCTTGATATAAGCCTCGAAAAATTATTGGAAATGAAATCAGTAGAGGATCATAAAGAAGAGAAGGAAATTGATAATACCGAAATAGTAAAACTGAAAAAAAGTATAATCGAGCAAAATGACTTAATTGAGAAGTTGCGCGCCGAGCTTCAACAATCTTCAACTGGGCAAATCCCAAGTAAATCGAATAATGCCCTAGTATGAAAAAGCCAAATAAAAACCCAAAAACAGCAGAGGAGCTGCGTGAAGAAGCGGAGAAAAAACTGTTTAGGATTCCAAAAGAAACAGAATTGCATGCGAGTGATTACGAACATGCAAGACTCGTTCAAGAATTACAAATTCATCAGATTGAACTAGAAATGCAAAATGATGAACTGATCTTAGCGAATGAAAGAGCGAAGGCTGCAGAAAAGAGGTTTAAAGACCTTTATGATTTTGCCCCCTCAAGCTATTTATCAGTCTCGCAAGGGGGAGAGGTTTTGGAACTTAATTTGGCCGCCGCAAAATTGCTCAATAAAAAGCGAGAGCATATTTTGAATAGTCATTTTGCTTTATTTATCGAGCTGGATTCGCTTAGCACCTTTAATGGTTTTTTTGAAAATATATTTGCTAAGCTTGACAATCAAAGCTGTGATTTGCAATTAAATACTGATTCAGCTTTTGTTAACAGAGTCAGTTTGCTAGGGGTTTTAAGCGCAGATAATATCTGTCAAATAACCATGGTCGATATCACCGAGCGAGATAGAATTAAGCGCGACCTAATAAAAGCAAAACAAAAAGCGGAGGAGAGTGATCGTTTGAAGTCTGCTTTCCTAGCCAATATGAGTCATGAAATCCGAACACCATTAAACGGGATTTTGGGTTTTTCTGAGCTCTTAAAGAACAGTGAACTAAGCACTGCAGAACAGCAAAACTATATTGGCATTATTGAGAAAAGCGGGGTTCGTATGCTCAATATTATTAATGATATCATTAGCATTTCAAAAATTGAGGCGGGACTAATGGAGCTCAACTTAACGGAATCCGATATCATTGAACAGATAAATTACATCACGACTTTTTTTAAGCCCGAAGCAGAAGGAAAAGGAATGCAGATTCATTTTAAGAATCCACTTTCGACTGGCGAAATAATGGTGCAAACTGACCGCGAAAAGTTTATTGCCATATTAACGAATCTAGTGAAAAACGCGATTAAGTACAGCGAAGAGGGGCAGATAGAATTGGGTTACTGCATCACGGAGAAGTGTATTGAGTTTTACGTGAAAGACTCAGGTATAGGTATTCATCCTGATAAACAGAAGGCTGTATTTGAACGTTTTATTCAAGCGGATATAACTGATAAACGGGCATTTCAAGGAGCGGGTTTAGGTTTGTCTATTTCCAAGGCCTATGTAGAATTATTAGGTGGGGAAATTTGGCTGAAGAGTGAATTAGGCAAGGGTTCAACTTTTTATTTTACCCTGCCATTTGATCCCAAGCTAAAACAGCAGATGATAGTTGAAAAAACACAAAAAGGCCCAGCACAAAGTACCTTAAGTAGGAAATTGAAAGTGCTTGTAGCAGATGATGATGCCATTTGTCATTTATTAATGAATGCCATTCTTAAGGATCTAAGTAGCGAAATTTTAAAGGCCACGAACGGCTCAGAAGCCTTGCAACTATTTAAAGAAAATCCCGACATCGATTTAATTTTGATGGATATTCAAATGCCAATAATGAGTGGTTATGATGCGACCAAAGAAATTAGGAAACTAAATAAAGAAGTGGTGATTATCGCGCAGACGGCTAATGCTCTTAGGGCAGATAGGAAAAAAACTATTGCGGTCGGGTGTAATGATTATATTCCCAAACCCATTAAAAGAGATGTTTTATTGAAACTGATCAACACAAAATTTCAATAAGCCTGTAGCAGCTAGAAAAAAAGCAAAGGTAAATTAGCCTGATTGTAAGCGAAGGGAAATAACCTTCTTTAGTTGACAACAACCTGCTCCTGTTTTCAACTGGAGCTTAGACTAAAAGTGCAACCAATAATTTATTAGTTTGAATAAAAATCTTAAGGTTAATTGTCTGCTAAAGCAAAACGCAATTTGACTCTAAAAGACCTTGACTTTAAAAGAAGAAATTAGTAGGTAGAACTAAATTCCGCTAGTAGAAATCTGCGGATTGCTGTTGTCCTCTTTTTTACATTTATCTTCAGGCGATGCACCACAGAAAGAGCAAGACTCTCCCTCTTCGTTTAAGAAGGGACTATTACTGGCACAAGTGCCACTAAATTCTCCGTCTTTTTTAGCCCAAATTTTAATTGCGATTCCAGCGAAGCCAAGTCCTAAAAGTGCTGCTGCTACTAAGAATACTGCCATAGTAATTATATGATATTAACTTCTATATCTAAGCGAACGGCAAAGGTAGTATATATCGAATGGAGAATATCTTCTGCCAAAGATTTTATTTCTTCACCCTTCGCTTCACCATGATTAACAAGCACCAAGGCCTGTTTGTTGTGAACTCCTGCATCTCCCTTTCGAAATCCTTTCCAACCCGCTTTTTCAATCAGCCAACCGGCGGCAAGCTTCATTTTCTTTTCCCCGGCAGGGAAGGCGACGATTTCTGGAAATTCAGCTTTTAGTTGAAGATAATGCTCTTCGCTTATTACCGGATTTTTGAAGAAGCTACCCGAATTTCCGATTTCCGCCGGATCAGGTAATTTACTGCTGCGTATGGCAATAACAGCATCAGAAATACTGTGAATACTGGGTTGGATATTTCGTGCTACTAATTGCGAACGAATAGCGCCATAATCAACACGTAATTTGTGGTTCCTGCGTGTCAAGCGAAAGCTTACTTGCAAAATAACATGGCGACCTTTTTCCTTCGATTTGAAAAGTGAATCGCGATAAGCAAACTCACATTGGGCCGCCGAGAAGCGACGCATTACCCTCTTCTTTAGGTCGAAGGCATCTACCCATTCTACATGATCTTTAATCTCCACTCCGTAAGCGCCAATGTTTTGGATGGGTGAGCTTCCTACATTGCCAGGAATGAGACTGAGATTTTCTAAGCCACCTAAATTGTTTTCTAAACTTTCTAAAACAAAGTGATGCCAATTTTCGCCGGCATAAGCACTAAAAAGGGCCTCATCTTCCGAAAGGATTTCTAGGTGGGTACCTTTCAGTTCTACCTTAATTACCAGTCCGGGGAAATCTTGCGTAAGCAGCATATTGCTACCGCCTCCTAACCAAAGGGTAGGTTGCGATTTAAATTCTTCCTGATCAAGGAGCCAAGCGATGTCATCTTGTGTTTCTAAACGAAAAAAATAACGCGCTTCTGCCGCAAGGCCAAAAGTATTATAGGCTTTTAGGCTTACCCTTTCTTCAATTTTAGGCATGGCTATCGAAATGAGTTCCCGGATATACTGCCAATGCTTTTTCGAGGAGCTCGACACATTTCTTTAGTTTGTCTTTTTCTAAAACGTAGGCCATACGCACTTGATTTAATCCCATGCCTGGGGTAGAGTAGAAGCCTTCGGCGGGAGCAACCATGAGGGTTTTTCCTTCGTGCTCGAAAGCCGATAAAAGCCACTGCGAAAAACGCTCAGCGCTATCAACGGGCAATTGGACCATAGCGTAAAAAGCGCCTTTGGGTTTAGGACAAACAACGCCTTCAATTGCATTAAGGCCATCTACTAAAATATCGCGACGTTCTTGGTATTCTTTTTTTACATCTTCGTAATAGCTTTCGGGCGTATCCAAGGCTGCTTCGGCGGCGATTTGTGCCATCGTTGGTGGGCTTAAACGTGCTTGGGCAAATTTTAATACGGTAGCCATAAGATTACTATTGCGGGTAATCATGCAACCGATACGAGCACCACACATGCTGTAACGTTTGGAAACAGAATCGATAACAATGGCGTTCTCTTCCAAGCCTTCTAAATTAAGGATGGAATAATGCTTGGCATCATCATAAGCAAACTCGCGGTACACTTCATCAGCAATAAGGTAGAGGTCGTGTTTTAAAACGAGCGCACGCAATTTGTCTAATTCCTCTGGGCTGTATAAATACCCCGTTGGGTTACCGGGATTACAAATCATAATCGCCTTGGTAAGCGGTGTAATTAGTTCCTCAAAGGATTCGATAGGAGGAAGAGCAAAACCGTCTTCTATTTGCGAGGTTACCGGCACTACATGCGCACCGGCGCTAATGCCAAAGCCATTGTAATTGGCATAAAAAGGTTCGGGGATAATAATTTCATCGCCCGGATCAGTAATGGCACTCAGGGCAAAAAGTATTGCCTCGGAACCACCGGTGGTAACGATCAAATCGTTTTCGGTAATACTAATATTATGCTTGGCGTAATATGTGGCCAAGGCTTTACGATAGCTGCTAAATCCTTCGGAAGGACTATACTCTAAGATACTAAGATCGGCTTCTTTCACCGCGCGAATCGCTTGCGGCGGTGTTAGAATATCGGGTTGACCAATGTTTAAATGAAATACTTCTTTTCCTTGAAATTTTGCTGCCTCAGCAAAGGGAGCCAATTTACGGATAGGAGATTCGGGCATTGTTTGACCCTTAAGAGATATAGCTGGCATATTTTAAATATTCAAAATTTGAGCGGCAAAGGTAGCAGAAGCTTAGGATTGAGCGAGGAAATTTATGAAGAGATATTAGGCTTTTGCCTTATAGAAGGTAAGATTTGTGATTCAGTTGTAATTCAGTTGTAATTCAGTAGTAATTCGGTTGGAAGAAGTACATGGCGGAGAGGGAAATTCTATTGTTTTTTAGACCGCTGGCGCTTTGAGATGTCAAACTGTAATTCTGTGGTAATTCGATAGGAAGAAGTACATGGCGGAGAGGGGAATTTTATTGTTTTTGAGACCGCTAGCGCTTTGAGATGTCAAACTGTAATTCTGTGGTAATTCGATAGGAAGAAGTGCATGGCGGAGAGGGAAATTCTATTGTTTTTTAGACCGCGGGAGCTTTGAGATGTCAAACTGTTATTCTGTGGTAATTCGATAGGAGGAAGAGCGTGGCGGAGAGGGAAATTCAATTGTTTTGAACCCGCGGGAGCTTTGAGATGTCAAACTGTAATTCAGTTGTAATTCGGTTGGAAGAAGTGCATTGCGGAGAGGGGAATTCTATTGTTTTTGAGACCGCTGGCGCTTTGAGATGTCAAACTGTAATTCTGTGGTAATTCGATAGGAAGAAGAGCGTGGCGGAGAGGGAAATTCAATTGTTTTTGAGACCGCTGGCGCTTTGAGATGTCAAACTGTAATTCAGTAGTAATTCGTTTGGAAGAAGTGCATTGCGGAGAGGGGAATTCTATTGTTTTGAACTCGCGGGAGCTCTTGGATATTAGACCGCCTTGCTTTGAGATTAGAGATTGGCTTCACGTTGGCTAACAGGAGGTTTATCGAGATGTCGCGCCTACGGCGCTTGGTTTCTTTTTGAATATGGACTTCTATCGAGATGTCGTCCCGCTGGGACTTTTAATTAGGGTAAATAGATTCCGGGATGGTTTCTGTGAGACCGCTAGCGCTATGAGATATAAGATCGCCTTGCTTTGAGATTAGAGATTTACTCCTGTTATTGAATGGAACTTCTAGTATCCTAATTTTAACCATTACTATAAATCCCGAAGGGATGAAACTATAGTAGAAAACCAAAGGCGCTCCAACTACGAACCCTGAAAGGGTGGAACTTTTTTTGAAGCCGCTTTAAGGTTGTTTTGCGTTAATTAAAGAGAACAGGCATCAAAACCGCTAATAGATCCGTGCCCATCCGCCAAATCTGCGTTCATCCGCGTTTTAAAACTTTAGGGCCTGAGGCTGTCGCAGGCGGAAGGAGGTTTATCGAGATGTCGCACCTACGGCGCTTGGTTTCTTTTTGAATATGGACTTCTATCGAGATGTCGTCCCGCTAGGACTTTTAATTAGGGTAAATAGATTCCGGGATGGTTTCTAATCTTACAAATCGCTATAAACTCCGTCGGGATGAAAAAATGGCGCACAAAAAAAAGCGATTACCCTTTCGGACAATCGCTTTTTCAATCTTGTGCTAAGTTTTACTTCGCCATTAAAGAGCTTGGCTCTTTTTCTGGAGTAGTTTTAACTTGCTCAGGCTTTTTAACCTGTCCTTTAATACGTAGAACTTTTACCGGAGTAGCAGCATTGGAATTTACTGTTACACTTTTGTTGATTGGTCCAACACGCTGAGTGTCGTACTTAACTTTAATTACTGCAGTTGCTCCAGGAGCAATGGGCTCTTTTGGCCAGCTTGGAACCGTGCAACCGCAAGATCCTTTCGCATTGGTAATAATTAGGGGCTCTTTTCCTTCATTAGTGAATTTGAATTCCCTTTCTCCGTTAGCACCTTGCTCAATGCTTCCATAATCTACTACTTCTGATTCGAAGCTAATGGTGGGAGCATTGGGATTTTCGGCTTTCTTTTCTTGTGCCACAGCACCAAATCCAAAAATGGCCACTGCCAAGATAGTGATCACTTGTTTCATAATTGTTCTTTAATTAGAGTTCCAAAATTAGTGTAAAATACTGTTTTATCACAACCGATTAGCTTGCGAAAATTATACCAAAGAAAAATTACCAGCCTCTGAGCTAAATATTAACTTTGCCCACCTTGTTAAAAAAGCGCAATAAATTATTTTTCATGAGCATATCTCCCAAATTTGATCACCTAACAGCCGAAGATAAGTGGTATCAGTACTGGCTAGATCAAAAGTTTTTCCAGTCGAAACCCGATGAGCGTGAGGCATATACCATCGTAATGCCACCACCCAATGTTACGGGCGTCTTGCACATGGGGCATATGCTTAATAATACTTTACAGGATGTAATTATCCGCCGCGCTCGTATGCGTGGTTATAATGCTTGCTGGGTACCTGGTACCGATCACGCTTCCATTGCCACTGAGGCAAAGGTGGTAAACAAGCTGAAAGAAGAGGGAATTGAAAAATTTGTTATTGGTCGTGAAGCTTTTTTAGAACACGCTTGGGAATGGACGCATAAGCACGGAGGTATCATTCAGCAGCAGCTTAAAAAATTAGGTTGCTCTTTCGATTGGGACCGTGAGGCTTTTACCATGGACGAAACCCGTAGCGAATCGGTTTTAAAAACTTTCGTAGATCTGTATGAAAAGGGCTTAATCTATCGCGGTTACCGAATGGTAAACTGGGACCCAAGTGCGAAAACGACCCTTTCGGATGAAGAGGTTATTTACAAGGAAGTAAACGGAAAACTATATCACATCAACTATCCGCTTAGCGATGGTAGCGGTAATTTAACGGTTGCGACAACTCGCCCGGAAACTATTTTAGGCGATGTGGCCATTTGCGTGAATCCCGCCGATGAACGCTACACCCACCTTATCGGTAAAACCGTAATTGTACCCATCTGCGCAAGGGAAATTCCCATTATTGCCGACGAGTATGTAGACTTGGAATTTGGAACAGGATGTTTGAAAATTACACCTGCTCATGATATAAATGATTATACCATAGGTAAAAAGCACAATCTAGAAGTTATTGATGTGCTAGATGATGAGGGTAAATTGAATCAGCATGGATTGCATTACCAAGGGCATGATCGCTTTGTGGTGCGCAAGGCCATTGCGAAGGAACTAGAAGAAAAAGGTTTTCTCGCTAAGGCAGAAGACTATACCAATAAAGTAGGTACCAGTGAAAGAACAGGCGCGGTTATCGAACCTAAACTTTCAGATCAGTGGTATCTTAAAATGAGGGATTTGGCTCAGCCTGCCTTAAAAGCCGTAATGGCCGATGATGCAGAAGTGAAACTCATTCCCGAAAAGTTTAAGAATACCTACCGTCACTGGATGGAAAACGTGATCGATTGGAATATCTCGCGCCAGCTTTGGTGGGGACATCAAATTCCCGCTTGGTATATTAAAGGCGATCGTAGCAATATTGTAGTCGCTCTTACGGCAGATGAGGCCCTTGCCAAAGCACAGGCTAAAGACGGCAGTTTAAGCATGGCCGATTTAGAGCAGGAGCCCGATGTATTAGACACTTGGTTCTCTTCTTGGCTGTGGCCACTATCGGTTTTCAATGGTATTTTAGAGCCCGAAAACGAGGAGATCAATTACTATTATCCTACCCAAGACTTAGTAACGGCCCCCGAAATTTTATTCTTCTGGGTGGCACGTATGATTATTATCGGTTATGAAAACCGCGGGGTGAAACCTTTTAGTAATGTTTATTTAACTGGTATTGTACGCGACAAGCAAGGACGTAAAATGTCGAAGTCGCTCGGTAATTCTCCCGACCCAATCGGTTTAATGGAGCAATATTCTACCGATGGCGTGCGTGTGGGTATGCTATTGACTTCACCCGCTGGTAACGATTTACCTTTTGATGAGGAATTATGCGAGCAGGGAAGGAATTTTGCCAATAAAATATGGAACGCCCAAAAGCTGGTTAAAATGTGGGAGATCAGCGATGAAGCGCCGGATGCTGCAGCTATTTCCGCCATGCGTTGGTTTGCCGAAAAGAAATTAGAAACTTTAGATAAATTAGAGAAGAGCTTCGATTCTTACCGAATTTCGGAAGCCTTAATGATAAGTTATAAGTGGGTGTGGGACGATTTCTGTAATTGGTATTTAGAGGCGATAAAGCCCGCTTACGGAGCGCCAATTTCACGTGCCGTTTACGATCAAACGATTCAGTTCTTCGAAGACTTATTAGCGGTATTGCACCCTTTCATGCCTTTTATTACGGAAGAAATTTGGCATAACCTCGGCGAGCGTGCAGCGGGCGATAGCGTAAGTAAAACGTCTTGGCCTGCCACTCAAAAGGTAGATGAGAATTACCTAAAAGACTTCGATCAAATGCTAGCCGTGGTAAATGGTATCCGCAATTTAAGAGCGGAGAAGAATATTGCCAAGAAAGAACAACTCGATCTTTATATCCCATCTGCGGCAGCGGTAAGCGAAGAATTAAAACCCCTTCTAATTAAGCTAGGGAATTTAGCCAAGGTAGAATTGAAAGAAGTGCAAGAAGAAATTGGTTTTAGTTTCTTAGCGGGAAAATTCGAGTTCTTTGTGCCCGCCGGTGATCAAATTGATTTAGAAGCAGAAAAGGCAAGAATTGAAAAAGAACTGAATTACTTGCAGGGCTTTTTAAAATCGGTAGAAAAGAAACTTTCCAATGAGCGCTTTGTAAACAGCGCCCCCGAGGTAGTAGTAAACAAAGAGAAAGAAAAACAAGCCGACGCCGAAGCGAAGATCAAAGCTTTGGAAGAAAGCTTAGCGAAAATGAATGCCTAATTAGACTGGATTTGTAGTCTTGGAATAGAAATTAAAGCCTCGGGAAACCGGGGTTTTTTTGGTTAGTGTTAGAAACGATTTTTACTTCCTATCAATGGCTATTTTTCGTTCCACTATTTCTCCATCTAAATTGAGCTTTAAGAAGTAAAAACCGCTCTCTAATTTCGAGCTGTCAAAAGCGATGGACTGGCAATTTGTATAACTTGCTTTAGATACTAAAGCTGCGCTGCTGTTATAGATCTGAAGACCTAAACGCTGAACGCTATAGGCTAAATCAATTTTTAATTCATTCCCCGCTGGTTGTGGATACACATCTACCGTAGTGAAAGCAATACTAGGCAAGCCCACACCGCTGCCATTATTACCCGCTATGCAAAAGGAAGTGTCGCTGCAGCCATATTCGCCAATAATTACCGCAAAAGTACCCGTGTAAGTCGGTTGAAAATAGGAGAGGGTAGCGCCGGGGAAATGCTGACCCGTAGCACAGTCGTACCACTGATAAGTAACGCCCGGATTTTGATTAATGGTATACATGCTATCGGGCTTATTCGCATTAACTAATACGTTAATGGCTGGAGCTGTGGCTAAATTTAAATTAACGGTAGAATCGCAGCCATTGGCCGCAGGAAAGATTTCGGTGTAAGATCCAGCAGTAGTAATATTTTGGCTTCCTAAAACATAAACGGAGCCATTACAAATGGTATCGGAAATATTGGTGATGGAAGTGCTGGCCATGAGATTTCTACCCACTACAAAATTGGAGCTCGTACCCGATAAGGTGAAATTATAAAGCGTGCCATTATTTACACCGGTATCATCAATTAAAGTAGTAATGGCATTTGTGCCGCCCGCCAGACCTTGGTTCATTTTGTAATTTAAAACAAGGCCCGTTTCATTGCCACAAAGCTCATCGTTCA
>Ga0075467_10003396_pt1 | contig 12247 bp, 10 predicted proteins | sample DEB08_DNA_9_FD_75067 | JGI IMG/M metagenome (GOLD analysis project Ga0075467, IMG submission 75067) | Aqueous microbial communities from the Delaware River and Bay under freshwater to marine salinity gradient to study organic matter... | ecosystem: Environmental > Aquatic > Marine > Coastal ...
AAAAGAAAAGGCGGTTTCCAATGGGATGTCGGAGTTCATTATGTTGGAAATCTTGGGGAAGATGACTCATTAATAGGAATGTTTAATTTTCTCACGGATGGTAAACTCGAGTGGGATTCTATGGGTGAAGTATATGACGTAATATACATTGGAGATAAGAAATATGAATTCAAAGCAGGTAAGGAGAATTTCAGAAAACAGCTCATATCTTATTTTCCGGAGGAAGAAAAAGCCATCAATGATTATCTTACTCTTATCGAAAAATCTAATAAGCGCGGACGGATGTTTTTCTTCGAAAAAGTATTTGAACCCTGGTTAAGCGCCTCTCTTGGAAAGGTTATTAGAAGAAGATATACTCGATATTCTCAGAAAACAACTTGGGAGGTTTTAAATGAACTTACTTCTAATAAATTACTAATCGCAGTTCTTTGCGGCCAATGCGGGAACTATGGACTCTCACCTAAGTTTAGTAGTTTTGGTGCTCATGCCATGGTCATTGCCCATTTTATGGAAGGTGGGTATTACCCAAAAGGTGGTGCAGACCAAATTTGTTTCAAAACTATTGATGTTCTAAATTCTTTGGGAAGTAAAGTTTTCATCAATGCAGATGTCCAAGAAATCATTGTAGAGAATAACCAAGTTAAAGGTGTTAAAATTGATGACACTATAATTAAATCCAAAAGTGTCATAAGTAATGTCGGCGTAAATAACACTTTCAATTATTTACTTTCTGAAAGTGTGAGGAAGCGTTGTAATTTTAACCTGAAAGGAGTACAACCAGCAGTCGGGCATATATGCTTGTATATTGGATTGAGTAAATCTAGTGAAGAACTAAACCTCCCTAAGCACAACGTCTGGTGCTATGCAAACGAAAATACCGATGAGTTAATTGAAGAAAGTACCTTGGCAGACACGGCAAATAATTTTGCATATATTTCATTTCCTTCGGCTAAGGACTCGCAATGGAATATTACCAACCCTGGGACTTCTACAATTCAAGCTATTTCGGCAGCCAAATATGATTGGTTCAAAGCTTATGAAAACCAACCTTGGATGAAACGTGAGGATGTCTATAAAAAAATGAAAACCGACTTTGAAGTCTCGATGCTTAATCGTTTATACAAACTATTTCCGCAAATAGAAGGCCATATTCAAGTTACAGAAGTATCTACTCCGCTTTCAACAAAACAATTCTCAAATTATAAAAATGGCGAAATTTATGGTTTAGCGCATAGTCCAGATAGATTCAAACTCCCCTTTTTAAGACCAAAAACAAAGATTAAAGGTTTAAAATTAGCCGGTCAAGATATTACTTTAGTAGGCGTTTCTGGTGCTATGCTTTCTGGAATATTATGTGCCACAACTATCTTAAAAGTTAAATCTTGGCGTCTCTTTAAAGCAGTAAATGATGCGAAAGAGCTTAAATAGTCGTAATTAATTAGTCAAGTTTTTAAGGCTCACCACGATGAAAGCCATACCTTTGCCGTTTTTTAAGCGAAACCTATGTTATTACAGAAAACTATCAAGAATTTCACACAAAATCCTAAGAATGATATTCTATCGGGACTTACTGTTGCCCTCGCATTAGTGCCTGAAGCAGTCGCTTTTGCATTTGTTGCAGGTATCGATCCGCTTGTCGGACTATATGGTGCTTTTATGATGGGTATTGTTACAGCATTGTTTGGTGGACGCCCAGGAATGATCTCAGGCGCTACAGGTGCAATGGCAGTAGTAATGGTTCATATGATCCAAAAAGGAAATGAAGTCGGCGACGCACTTGCCGTTCCAATAGAAAATCTCGGATTACAATGGTTGTTTATTACCTTACTTTTTGTTGGGGCTATTCAGATAGCAGCAGGTGTGTTCAGATTGGGAAAGTTTGTGAGGTTGATTCCGCATCCCGTTATGATGGGATTTGTAAACGGTTTGGCTATCGTAATATTTTTATCACAAATAGGATTGTTTAAAGAAAATGTCAATGGCACAATGCAATTTATGCAAGGAAGTTATCTCTGGATAATGCTAGGCTTGGTATTTTTAACGATGGCAATTATGTTTGGGCTTCCAAAACTAACTAAGAAAGTCCCAGCAGCCTTGGTAGCGATAGTAGTTGTGGCTTCTATTACCATTTTTGGAGGAGTTGAAGCGAGCACTGTAGGTTCCTTTATTAAAGACGGTGGTGGCGCTGGATTACAAGGTGGTCTTCCTACGTTTCAAATACAAGTATTTGGATTACTTGACACCCTAAGCGGACATTGGGGACTTATACTGTCAACGGCTCTTATTTTGGCAGCTGTTGGTCTAATCGAGAGTTTAATGACGTTGAATTTAATCGACGAAATGACCGAAACGCGTGGGAGTGGAAATAGAGAATGTGTAGCACAGGGTGGAGCGAATATTCTAAACGGCATGTTTGGTGGTATGGGTGGCTGCGCTATGATTGGTCAATCTATTATTAATGTAAACTCTGGTGGACGTGGAAGATTGTCCGGAGCAGTCGCTGCAATTGCATTACTGTGTTTTGTGTTGTTTGGAGCGCCGCTAATAGAGCAAATACCTATCGCTGCTCTCGTGGGTGTTATGTTTATGGTAGTAATAGGGACCTTTGCCTGGAGTAGTTTTAGAATACTCCATAAAATCCCGAAGCCAGATGCATTTGTTTTAATCGCTGTTTCGGCTATCACTGTTTGGCAAGATTTGGCAATAGCCGTAATTGCCGGAGTTATTATGTCTGCTTTGGTATTTGCTTGGAAAAACGCAACAATGATACGTGCTCGTAAGACGACAAAAGAAGATGGCACTTTAGTTTACGCTGTTTGGGGGCCTTTATTTTTCGGTTCTGTTCAAAATTTTAATTCAAAGTTCAGTCCTAAAACCGATCCAAACAAAGTAGAAATAGATTTTATTGAATCGAAAGTAAGTGATCATAGTGGAGTTGAAGCGCTGCGAAACATGGCTAATAAATATTTAGAAATTGGAAAAGAAGTTAAACTAACTCACCTCAGCCCCGATTGCAAGACATTATTGTTAAAATGGGATCCAGAGTTCGAGCACGTTATCGAAGAGGCTATAGATGATCCGAGGTACTATGTTGTGACCGATATTTTGGACAGTGAAGTATAGTGAGTATTTTAATTAATATCCCGTTTATATAGAAAGTCAACTTTTTTGGACTCCCCTTCAACAACACCTTCAATCCAAGCATGAATGGAGTCTTTCACCGGATTTGAATAGGTGATTCTCTTCGGAAAGTCATGAGCTTTGTTTTCAAAAGTAAAAATGCCTTTTTCTGATGGGATTAATTTGAAAGTAACCGCTTCTGAGTCGTTTTGATCTGGAACCTTTACAGTAAAAAAGACATCATTCATTCGTTCCTGAAGAATGACACCCTCAACAAACACAGTATCATTCTCGACCATTACATAGCTATAAGCTGTGAAGGTACTATCATTTACTTTTGTCCATTTCTCATAAGACCGACTTTCATCATTGATATTTGTCCAAGCTCCCTCTAGCCATTCTAGTTCAACGATTTTACTGAATTTTTTTTCTTCTGAAACAGTCTCCTTCTTTTCTTGATTTTTACAAGACAAGAACAGTGTCAAAACACTTAATATAATTACAACTCTAAACATACTTCATCATTTAAAAAAACTTACACCTTGTGAACCAAATATGAATACTTAGGAACTAAAATTCTAGTTTCACAGAATTCGCAATCCGTTCTCAACTTCCTTCCCTGGCTGCAACAGCGTAACATCATTTCCACTTACAGCACCTAACACTAAACATTCACTCATTAAGGGACCAATTTGCTTCTTCGGAAAGTTAATGACTGCAACAACTTGTTTTCCAATAAGATCTTCTATTGAATATAAGGTAGTTATTTGAGCCGATGATTTTTTAGTACCCAAACTCTTTCCGAAGTCAATTTGCAATTTGTAAGCTGGATTTCGTGCCTCTGGAAACTTCTCCACATTTATTATTGTACCCACGTGCATTTCAACTTTTTCAAAATCGGACCAAGAAATTTCCATAGCTATTAATTTTCTGTAACCAAGATACTAATTTTGCGACCTATGTGCTACCTTGCAGTTTCAACATCCTAAGATACAAACTTATGTCACTTACTCCTTCAAATATGATTCCTTTAGGTACAGTAGCACCTAACTTTCGTCTAAATGACCCAGTAACCAAAAGCACAGTGTCTTTAGAAAGCATTCGAGGAGAAAAAGGCACAGTTGTAATGTTTCTAAGCAATCACTGTCCTTATGTAAAGCATGTAAATGATGAATTAGTTCGAGTGGCCAACGATTATAATGTAATCGGATTTGGTTTTGTAGCAATTAGTAGTAATGACATAGAGAATTACCCTCAAGATGCGCCAAAGTTCATGATAGAAACCGCTCGCAAAGAAAACTATCACTTCCCATATGTATATGATGAGACTCAGGAAGTTGCCAAATTATATGAAGCAGCCTGTACACCAGACTTTTATTTGTTTGATGCTGAATTAAAACTAGTATATCGCGGTCAGTTAGATAATTCACGCCCCGGAAATGGAATTCCAAGCAATGGAAGAGATTTACGCGAAGCCTTAGACAACATACTAAATAACAACGCACAACGCACGGATCAAAAACCAAGTATGGGATGTAATATTAAATGGAAAAAATAATTACCTCCAGCCTTCACGCTTTATTAAATTGTCAATATGAGCATAGTGGTGATTGCAATGCCAGGCGTAGATCCCTGTATTTTCTGCAAGAGACACTTTTTCGTTATTCTCTGGATGAATAAATTCTTTTTGAAAAGCTTCAACCGTCATTCCTTTAAGTAGAAAAACCAATTTGGCATGCAAAGCTTCAAGTCCTTGTAATGACATTTCAACTGGAGCAGTGGCATAATCAAATAGTTTGGCCCATTCTGCTTCATTATATGCCTTTATAATTGGAGTGTCCTCCGTTAGCGTCCACTTAAACCTCGTGTAACTATTATGGTGACTATCATAAACGTGATGAATGACCTGCCTTATTGTCCACCCGTCAGGTCGATATCTTGTATCTAGTTGTTTTTCGGAAAGGTTCTCGACAAGGGAATTAAGTCTATTTGGGAAATGCTCCAAAATAGAAATCCAAGCCTCTAAAACTTGCGGACTAATTTTCGGTGGACAATCAAATTTTCCTATTGGATACTTTCGTTTTTCTAAATCCATTTACGAAAAATACAAAACGCCCCTGTCTCCAGGGGCGTCTTAATTTAATATTTTCTGAAAGATTATTCTTTCCAAGGGTATAAAAGGTTTACCCCTTTATATCCATCAATTCAACATCAAAAATCAAGGTGGCATTAGGAGGAATTACTCCTCCAGCACCAGCTTCACCATAAGCTAAGTGCGATGGAATTACGAAACGGGCTTTGTCACCTTTATTCAACAACAAAATACCTTCGTCCCATCCTTCTATTACCTGTCCAGTTCCAATAGGGAATTCTATCGGATTGCCACGTTTGTATGAATTATCAAATTCACTACCGTCTGGCAACATTCCTTTATAATGAACCGCAACTGTTTGTCCTTTGCTGGCTTTCACACCGTCACCTTTTTGTATATGCTTGTAATGCAAACCACTATCCGTTTTATCAAAACCCTCAGTGAGTTCTGCCATGGCTGCTTCTTGTGATTTTTTCGCTGCTTTCTCACGCTCTGCTCTAGAACCAGTAAATTGTCTAAACACCTCAACAGCATTCCAATTTTTTGCCTCATCCCCTACTCGAACAATTTCTATTTGCATCGTATCTCCTTGTGCGATGCTATCAACGACATCTTGTCCTTCAATTACATTTCCGAAGACAGTGTGTTTATTATCCAACCAATCGGTAGGAATATGTGTTATAAAAAACTGACTTCCGTTAGTTCCTGGTCCTGCATTTGCCATTGAGAAAACACCAGGTTTATTATGTGTTAAATCAGGATGAAACTCATCGTCAAATTTATAACCTGGCCCGCCTGAACCTGTTCCATCAGGGTCGCCACCTTGAACCATAAAATCTGGAATTACTCTGTGAAAAGTTAATCCATCGTAATAAGGAGTTCCTTGTGGTTTTGCATCATTCTCAAGATTACCTTCTGCTAATGCCACAAAATTTCCAACAGTTCCTGGAGTCTGTTTGTAGGTTAACTGACCTAGTATCTCTCCTTTTTCAGTAGTTATTTTTGCGTAAATACCGTCTTGCATTTTTTTATTCTTTAAGTGATTAACACCAACTGTTTTAGCTTGGTGATTTAAGTCGGCAAAGGTACGGATTGAAACTTAAAAAATAAGAATAGTTCAGCCAGAATTTTCAGTTGGAATAGATTCAATAAATTATTCAGCTTCAACGATTAATTAGCCACTTCATTAATAAATTTGATGCGATACAATCTGAGTTCTTCTAGGTCGTAATCACCATCAAATTCATCCATAGCAGCTTCGATACTATCGCTTTCCGCTTCGAGAAAATATTCATGAATATCCTCTTGTTGTTCTTCGTCTAGCAAATCATCAATCCAATAACTTATATTCAATTTAGTACCGCTATAAACGATTGCCTCCATTTCTTTAATAAATTCAGGCATTTCTAAACCTTTAGATTTGGCTATATCGGTCAATGGAAGTTTTCTGTCTACATTTTGAATGATATATAGTTTTAATGAACTGTTACTTCCCGTTGATTTCACAATAAAATCGTCTGGTCGCATCACGTCATTTTCATCTACATACCCTTGAATCAGTTTTAAAAAGGAAGCACCATACTTTTTTGCCTTACCATCCCCTACTCCATGAACATTTGATAATTCATCAATGTTTATTGGATATTTTAAAGCCATGTCTTCCAAGGATGGATCCTGAAAAATCACAAAAGGTGGTAGATTCAATTTATCAGCCACTTTTTTACGCTCCGATTTTAGAAGTTTAAATAGTAATTCGTCTGCAGCACCACTGCCTTTTTGTGCGACAATAATGTTATCATCATTGGCCTCTTTAAACGAATGATCCTCGGTCATCATAAATGAAACTGGATTCTTAAGATATTCTCTGCCGGCTTCCGTAAGCTTCACGATGCCATATGTTTCAATATCCTTTCTGAGATAACCTGCGACCAATATTTGTCTTAGTAAGGCCATCCAATACGCAGCGTCATGACTTGAACCAATTCCAAAGAAATCCTGAGCATCAGTTCGATGAGACTTAATCATAGCATTCACGGTCCCCACCAATACGTTTACTACTTCCTTTGACTTGTATTGTTCATTCGTTTTGTTGACAACCGTCAGCAGTTTAACGGCCTCTTCCTGTGCTTCATTTTTCTTCTTTGGATGTCGCATATTATCATCCAAATCGCCTCCTTCTCCAGTTTCATTGTCGAATTCTTCTCCAAAGTAATGCAGAATAAACTTACGTCTAGACATGGATGTTTCGCAAAAAGCAACAACTTCCTGTAAAAGCGCATGTCCAATTTCTTGTTCCGCTACCGGTTTTCCACTCATAAATTTCTCTAACTTCTCGATGTCCTTATATGAGTAATAAGCTAGGCAAATTCCTTCTCCACCATCGCGTCCAGCGCGACCTGTTTCTTGATAATAACTTTCAATACTTTTGGGAATATCATTATGTATAACAAAACGAACATCCGGTTTATCGATACCCATACCAAAAGCTATAGTAGCAACTACAACATCTGTATCCTCCATTAAGAACATGTCTTGATGCTTTACACGCGTTTTTGCATCTAGTCCTGCATGATAAGGAACCGCTTTCACGCCATTTACTTGTAGTATTTGAGCCAATTCTTCAACGCGTTTTCGGCTTAAGCAGTAAATAATACCACTTTTACCTTCATGTTGTTTCACAAATCTAGTGACATCGCTGTCTACATTCTTCGTCTTAGGGCGAATTTCATAATAGAGATTTGGACGATTAAATGAAGCCTTAAAAGTATTGGCGTCCTGAATCCCCAAATTCTTTAATATATCTTCTTGTACTTTGGGTGTTGCAGTCGCTGTAAGTCCAATGATTGGAATATCATCTCCAATTCGCTTAATGATAGCTTTTAGGTTTCGATATTCAGGTCTAAAGTCATGTCCCCATTCACTAATACAATGTGCTTCGTCTATAGCAACTAAAGAGATTTTTTGTTCTAATAAAAAATCGACGTATTCCTCCTTGGTAAGAGACTCGGGGGCTACATAAAGTAATTTAGTAATTCCTTGTTCAATATCATGCTTTACCTGTTTAACCTCAGTCTTGTTGAGAGAAGAGTTGAGTACATGGGCAACCCCGTCTTCAGAAGATAGTGCCCTAATGGCATCAACTTGATTTTTCATCAATGCTATTAAAGGAGAAACAATGATTGCCGTTCCTTCCTGCATTAAAGCCGGCAGCTGATAACATAGGGATTTTCCACCACCTGTTGGCATAACGACAAACGTGCTATGTCCTGAAAGTATGGATTTTATTACACCTTCTTGAAGTCCTTTAAACTTTGAAAATCCGAAATATAACTTAAGCGCTGCATATAGATCTGTATCACTCACGCTTCTTTACTTGAATTATTATTATTTTCATTCTGGGTATCAAAATAAATTGTTTTAACAGAGGAACAATTGTAATTTTGCAACCATTACAATTAAACTGCATCTTACTATTATGTATAACTATTGTGAAACTAGCACTTGTCTATGTTTTCATTCTAAATATACTAAATTCTAAATCAGTTACAAACAATCAAAAGCGTAAAATTTTGAATAAATATTCTCAAATAATTTCAGTAGCAAGAAAAACAATTGAAACCGAAAGCAAAGCAATACATAACCTTGCTGCTTTAGTAGATGCAGAATTCGCTGAAGCTGTGGACTATATATATAACTCTAAGGGGCGAGTGATCATCACAGGAATTGGCAAAAGTGCAAACATTGCAACAAAAATTGTGGCTACTTTAAATTCTACAGGTACTCCTTCAATATTTATGCATGCAGCAGATGCAATTCATGGTGATCTTGGAACAATTCAAGAAAACGATACTGTTATTTGTATTTCGAAAAGTGGTAACACGCCAGAAATAAAGGTTTTAGTACCACTTATTAAGTCGATCGGCAACAAGTTAATAGGAATTACTTCTATGAAAGACTCGTTTTTAGGTCAGCAGGCAGACTATGTCATGAATGCTTATGTCGAAAAAGAAGCTTGTCCGAATAATCTAGCACCAACAACTAGCACAACTGCTCAACTAGTAATAGGCGACGCACTTGCAATGTGTCTTCTGGATTTACATGGGTTTTCAAGTAAGGATTTTGCTAAATTTCATCCGGGCGGATCATTAGGTAAAAAATTATACCTACGTGTAAGCAACCTTACCTCTTTGAATGAAAAACCACAAGTGCATCCAGACACGAATGTCAAAAATGTAATTGTTGAAATTTCTGAAAAACTACTAGGGGTTACGGCAGTTGTCGAAGATGATAAAATAGTTGGAATTATCACTGATGGGGATTTACGTAGAATGCTTGCGAAAGTTGACTCATTTAAAGGCCTTACGGCGCGAGACATAATGTCCAAAAACCCAAAAACAATTAGTAACAATGCTATGGCTGTGGAAGCCATAGAAATTATGGATACCTTTGGAATTACACAAATCTTAGCTGAAGAAAACGGAAGATATAGCGGGGTGGTACATATTCACAATCTTACCAAAGAAGGTATTATTTAATGTCAAGACGCGAGGAAAATAAAAGTATCGAAAAAGAAATGTCCTTCCTTGATCACTTGGAAGACTTGCGCTGGCATTTAATTAGAGCGACATTGGCTATTGTCATTGTGGCTGCTGTTGCATTTCTCGCTAAGGACTTTATTTTTGATGTTTTACTATTTGGACCAAAAAACCCTGATTTCCCTACATATAAATTGCTCTGTAGACTAGCCACTAATATAGGATTAGAGGACAGTTTCTGTTTTACAGAAGAGCAGTTTAGAATTCAAAGTAGGACAATGGCTGGACAGTTCTCGGCGCATATTTGGACTTCAATTATGGCGGGATTCATCATAGCATTTCCGTATGTTCTATATGAATTTTGGAAATTTATTAGTCCTGGTCTGCACGAAAACGAACGTTCTACTAGTCGTGGTTTTATTCTTATTGCCTCTTTATTGTTCTTCATCGGTGTATTATTTGGCTATTACGTAGTTACACCGCTATCAATTAATTTTTTAGGAAGTTATCGTGTCAGCGATCAAGTATTTAATGATTTCGATTTGAGTAGTTATATAGGTCTTGTACGCGCCTCAGTTCTTGCAAGCGGTATTATTTTTGAATTGCCCATAATTATCTATTTCTTAACGAAGGTAGGTGTCGTAACACCTGAATTACTTCGAAAGTATAGAAAATTTGCATTGGTAGTTGTCCTTATTCTATCGGCAATAATCACTCCTCCAGATATTGCAAGTCAAGTAATAGTTTCAGTACCCGTTTTAATATTATACGAGGTAAGCATCTATATTTCTAGATGGGTGGTACGGAAACAAAAAAGAAAAGAAAAAGCGCAAGCCAAATAATATAGACACCTATACTCATACGGAAGAATCCGAAACAGGAAGACATCTGAATATTAGGAATTCCATGAAGCGCTCTATTAGAATTAATTATTACATTTACCGTTAGCTATCTTGAATCCAGTTACATGAAATTAAAAGCAGAAGGTCTAGTCAAAGCGTACAAAGGACGAGAAGTCGTTAAAAGTATTACCGTTGAGGTAAATCAAGGCGAAATCGTTGGACTTCTCGGTCCGAATGGTGCTGGGAAAACCACTTCGTTTTATATGATCGTTGGACTAATAAAACCAAATGGAGGGCGTATTTATTTAGAAGGCACTGAAATCACTAACTATCCAATGTATAAACGTGCACAGCACGGTATAGGATATTTGGCACAAGAAGCTTCAGTCTTTCGTAAATTAAGTGTTGAAGATAATATATTGAGTGTCCTACAATTGACGAAACTTTCAAAGAAAGAACAACTCGAAAAAATGGAATCACTTATCGAGGAATTTGGTTTGGGGCATATCCGAAAAAACCGTGGAGATTTATTAAGTGGTGGAGAACGTCGACGTACTGAAATAGCGCGTGCTTTGGCGACAGACCCACATTTTATTTTACTAGATGAACCTTTTGCAGGAGTTGACCCCGTTGCCGTTGAAGATATACAGAGAATTGTAGCACGTTTGAAGAATAAAAATATTGGTATTCTTATTACAGATCACAATGTGCAGGAAACACTGGCTATTACAGACAGAACATATCTAATGTTCGAAGGTAGTATACTAAAACAAGGTAAACCCGAAGAGCTTGCAGCAGACGAGATGGTTCGGAAGGTATATTTGGGTCAGAATTTTGAACTTCGTAAAAAGAAATTAGAGTTTTAGTTCTTATACCAATTAACGAGTGAAATGGGCCTTAGATAATTTGAAATATAGTGTGCTTAGATGAAATAGAAAATAAAAGAATAGCCTTAGCTATGGTTTTATTTTATCTTGAAATATAAGTGCAATAGAAGCGAATTATTAGGCTTATTTAACTCGTTAATTGGTATTCTTATCTTTCCAGAATAGCGAGAGCAGAATATAAGTTAAAATTATTAACGGTATTGCTATAAACTTAAGTGATACCAATAATACCGCACTAACAACTAGAAACACATATCGAATAGCATTGCTATTAAAATCCCAAGTTTTAAATTTCAGTCCAAACAATGACAATTCAGCATTCAATAATATACTACTCACAACAGTTAATCCCATTAAAAACCATTTATTAAGTACAATTTCTTCAATCCAGTCTGAATATTGAAAATGTAAAATTAGAGGCAAACTCAATATCAACAATGCATTGGCGGGAGTTGGTAGTCCAATAAAACTCGTGGTCTGTCTTGTATCAACATTGAATTTAGCAAGTCTGTAACCTGAGGCCACTGCGATGAGCAAACCAATCAATGGAAGATAATTTGTCATTCCCGTGTTCCAACCACTGTCAGAGAAGGTTTCAGCAATATTCAAACTGTTTCCAAAAAAGGATTCGTTAAGCAGTTGAACCATTACAATAGCAGGTGCTACTCCACTTGTAATCATATCCGCTAAAGAATCGAATTCCAAGCCCACATCGCTATGTGCATTTAAGAGACGTGCAGCAAGACCATCAAAAAAATCAAAGAAAATTCC
>Ga0075467_10003397_pt1 | contig 12247 bp, 12 predicted proteins | sample DEB08_DNA_9_FD_75067 | JGI IMG/M metagenome (GOLD analysis project Ga0075467, IMG submission 75067) | Aqueous microbial communities from the Delaware River and Bay under freshwater to marine salinity gradient to study organic matter... | ecosystem: Environmental > Aquatic > Marine > Coastal ...
AAATTTCAAAGGCTAAATGTAAAAGTTTAAAGTAAATAGCTCTTTTACATTTTTCAGTTTTACATTTTATATTTTACATTAAAAATTTTCTGAAACTCTGCACTTCGATTACACTCAGTGACCATCCCCGTTCCCTCACTAAAAATAGTCTTACCATCAACGGCTTTTTTTTATGGAACCGTTTTTGATTGTTTTGATGTAGAAGACCAATTTAACTATATAAAGTCGCATATAATTTGTTTCTTTTTAGCCCATATTTCAATATAAAATAAACCCGTAGCTATGGCTATGCGTTAGTTTTCTATTTCATCTGGACTAAAAATAATTCAAATTAAGAATACAACCTTACATAATCAAATTGATATAAAACCATCTCACATGAAAAAATCAATTCGCATTCGCATTCCAGAGCCTTGTCACAAAGACTGGCAAAAAATGACACAAACACAAAAAGGAAAATTCTGTGGCGTTTGCACCAAAGAGGTCATTGATTTTACTTCTAAAACCGATGAAGACCTCGTGAAAATTATAGCTGACTCTAAAAACACCTGTGGAAGATTTAAAAAATCACAGCTAAATAGAGAGCTAACCTTGGAGCGAAAATCCCGTTTAAGCCTTGCTCCTTATGCCGCTTCCTTACTAGTACCGCTTTCTATGCTAAATACAAATCATGCAAGCCCCAGCAATAGTAGTATGCCGGAAAAAACATTTAGTTCTTTAAATATTGGAAGATTTAGCAAGCCAAGTCGCGTAATTATTAACACAAAAGGAATCATTACAGACCTTTCAGGTAATGCGCTTAGTAATGTAATAGTTAGAGCGAACGAATCAAAAAAACTCGTAAAAAGCGATCTCAATGGCTATTATTCAATTACCACTATAGGACAAGAGACGCTTCGATTTGAATATGATGGTTTTTTTATGTACCAGATAAAACTAGATAATTATTCCTCAGAAAAAAATATTTCTATGACGAATGAAATAATCATGGGCGGAATAAAAGAGAGCTACATGGAAGAAGAAATTGATGAAACAGAGATTATGGGAGACATGATTGAGGTTTCAGAAGAAGTTATTATTAATGGAACGATTAGAGGTGAAGATGGGCTACCGCTGTCCGATGCAAATATTATTACAAAAGGACAAAAAAATAAATCAAAATCTGACCTAGAAGGAAATTATTCGTTGCCAATTGAAGCGAATCAAACGCTACAATTCAGCCATCCTGGATACATTACTAAGTCTATTTCAGTTTCAAATATTTCAAATCATTTAGACGTCAACCTTGAAATTAGCGAAGAATTTTTGGAGGGAGCGATTGTAATTGATATGCCTGATAACAATAAACGCAATCAACACAAAGAAAAAAAGGCTGCCAGAAAATTGAATAGGTCTCAAAGAAAATAATTCAACGAATTAATTTTGAACGGACGGAGAAAATTCATTGAAATGGGATATCTAGCAGTTAGGTTTCTCGAATGTTCTATTCTGTTTACTGAGCCAATAAACTTTTAGCCTCAACAATAATAAGCTTCATAAAAAGTTATATTTTTACAAAAATTTATTATTGATGAAGTATATCTACGGATTGGCAATTTTTTCTTGCCTTGTTTTATGGAGTTCTTGCCGAAATGATTTCGAAACTATCGCTAGTACAGGAAATCTTGAGTTTTCGAGGGATACTGTTTATTTAGACACTCTTTTTACAAATATTGGCTCTAGCACATATAATCTAAAGGTTTATAACCGAAGTAATGACGATATCAATATCCCCAGCTTACGATTAAATCAAGGGGACGCATCAAACTACCGACTTAATGTAGACGGTCTTCCTGGGAAAGTGTTCAATGATATTCAAATACTTGCAAAGGACAGTATCTTCATTTTTGTAGAAACAACCTTCGACATTAATAACATACCAGGCGGCGGAAATAATTTTTTATATACCGACCAAATTTTATTTGATGGTGGTGGAGCCCAACAAAAGGTAGAACTTGTTACTTTAGTTCAGGATGCAAAATTTCTATTTCCGGCCGATTTAGGAAACGGCATGTACGAGACTTTAAACCTTGGGACTGAAGAAGAACCCGTTCTTATCGAAGGTTTTTTCCTCGATGATTCAGAACTCACTTTCACAAATGAAAAGCCATACGTAATCTATGGTTACGCTGCAGTAGGCGCAGGTAAGACATTAACTATTAATCCAGGTGCGCGTATACACTTTCATAAAGACAGTGGAATTTTGGTAGGAAATACTGGTTCTATAAAAGCGAATGGTGCACTGAGTACAGATCCTGCACTGCTAGAAAATCAAATTATTTTTGAGGGCGATCGATTAGAACCTGATTTCTCAGACGTTCCAGGACAGTGGGGCGCTCTTTGGCTTACGGAAGGCAGTACGAATAATGAATTTTCATATGCGACCATAAAGAACTCCGCTGTTGGAATTTTAATGGACAGTAATGATGGTGATGAAACATTAACATTGAAAAATGTTCAAATTTATAACAGCGCGATTAGCGGACTTTTAGCACGGACAGGGAATGTTTATGGTGAAAATGTAGTTATAAATAATAGTGGACAAAGCTCACTTTCAATATCTTATGGTGGGACATATAATTTTAATCACTCTACATTTGGTAATTATTGGACCAATAGCTTTAGAAGTTTTCCTTCTGTACAGCTCCAAAATTTCATTCAAGTTAGTGCAACCGAAGCTTTAACAGCCAATTTAAATGCAACATTTACGAACTGTATTGTTTACGGAAATGAACAAAAAGAATTAGGTTTATCAAGGGTTGAGGACACTTCAGTTTTATTTAATGTTAACTTCACTAATAGCTTAATTCGTTTTGAAGATCGTAATGGTGATTTTACAGATAATCCACTCTATAATTTTGGAGATAGCTCACTATACACAGATATCGTTCTTAATGAAGATCCACTTTTTCAAGATTCAAGGTTAAATAATTTTAATATTGAATTAGGTAGTTCGGCTGCCGAAGGTATCGGAAAAGGTGGTGTCATGCCCTTATTCGATTTGAACAATAACGCAAGAAACACAACAGCACCATCGGCAGGAGCTTATGAAAGTGTGGAGTTTCCGGAACTTTAAGAGATGCAATTATTCGTTAGAGAAAAGAAGTAACTCCTCTGCATCATTATTGAAGAAGAAAGGAGATTTCTTCTTCAACCCCAATTTTTCTAAAAGTTTAATGGACGGAATATTTTCTGGCAACGTAATCCCAAGAAATGTTCTAACACCAAGTACCTCTCTAGCATGTTTCATTGCCCCTTGAGATGATTCAAATCCATATCCTTTTCCCAAATATTCAGTTAGAAAAGCGAACCCTATATCAGGATGTTCCAAATTCTCACGAGTATATAATCCACATGAGCCAACAGCTATACCAGTTTCCCTTAAAATAACAATATAAGCTCCGTAACCGTTCAGCTCGTAACTAGGTAGATATTTTTCTTCAATATAAACTTGAGCGTCGGCGATAGTTTTGATATCTCGGTCACCAATATAATGGAGCCAACCTTCACTATTCATTAGCTTTAAAACAAAAGCCCCATCTTCTAATGTAAATTCTCGAACAAACAGACGTTCTGTTTCAAATGAAATCATAGTTTCAGTTCTGGTTTTTATTTTCCATCTAAGCTGCATACATCTAATTGATGCTGCTTGGTCGATATATAGCTCTTGGATAATCCAATATAGTTACGCTTTCTCCCTCAAGTTCTCGAATAGCATCTTTAGCAATCCATTGGGCCGGTTTACTCTCGATTTGAATGATTTCCCTAGCTACCAAAATGGCTTGCTTGTTGAGATCAAAATTTCTCTTACCAATACTCCTTAACGCCCAATTTACAGCCTTTTTCACGTACAGACGTTCATCTATAGCTTCTCTTTTTATTAAGGAGAAAAAAGCTTCGTACACGTCGTTGCTCGCCTTCTTGTCGGCCATGCAATAAGAGGCCATCGTGGCAAAAGCAGCGCGCTTCTCAAATTCTCGTTCACGAGTGGACCATTCGTTTATCTTTTTAACTGCAAAGGGACTTTTTGAATACAAGCCCATTGAAAAGGAATCGCATATTTCCCAATTATTAAATGTTGGCGTCCAATATTCCATGAGATCTTCTGTAACATCTCTAGGTTTAAAAATTTTACTGCATAATAATCTCGCCTCGTATATTTCAGAATCAAAAAGCTGTATTGCCAACGCACTATTTTTTCCAATTTCCCTCGCAATGCTATTTAAATCTTTACCATAAACCCCCAATGAATTCTGAGCTACTACACCAAATTTCTTTTCTTTGAATAACACTTTTTCAGGGTTAGCCAAATTTTTCAATTTCTGAAGAACTATATCTACCGTCATTATCGATCCATTTTACTACATAAAACTACGGAATTTAATGCACAAAAAAACCTTCAGTAAAAACTGAAGGTTTAAAAATAATATAGTCGTTCGATTATGATTTAAACAAAGGCAATCCAGCCATCATATCGTTTACCTGTTTGGCAATGGCAGCGAGCATATCATCATCCTCAAAATTTATAACCACTTTATCTATAAGCTCAACAATTCGCTCCATATCAACTTCTTTTAATCCACGCGTTGTAATAGCAGCAGTACCAATTCTAATTCCACTTGTCACAAAAGGAGACTTATCATCAAAAGGCACCATATTTTTATTCACGGTGATATCAGCTTTTTCTAACGCCTCTTCTGCTTGCTTCCCGCTCAGGTTTTTATTTCGAAGATCTATCAGCATCATGTGATTGTCTGTTCCTCCAGAAATGATGTGATAATCTCTATCAACGAACGCCTGTGCCATAACAGCAGCATTTTTTTTCACTTGTATCATATAGTGTAAAAAATTGTCTGTAAGTGCTTCTCCAAAGGCTATCGCTTTAGCAGCAATAACATGCTCTAACGGTCCACCTTGATTTCCAGGGAAGATTCCACTATTCAACAAAGAAGACATTTTTCGAAGTGATCCGTTTTTCAAGGTAATTCCAAATGGATTTTCAAAATCCTTCCCCATTAAAATTAGACCTCCACGTGGGCCTCGAAGTGTTTTATGCGTTGTCGTGGTAATCACATGGCAATGAGGAACTGGATCGCTAATAATTCCTTTTGCAATCAATCCTGCCGGGTGTGCAATATCTGCTAGCAAAAGAGCGCCAACTTTATCGGCGATTTCTCTAAATCTTTTGTAATCGATTTCTCTTGAATAGGCAGATGCGCCCGCAATAATCATTTTCGGTTTTTCTCTTACCGCTATCGCTTCTATCTTGTCATAATCAAGTCTTCCCGTCTCCTTTTCTACTCCGTAAAAAACAGGATTGTAAAGTCGTCCCGAAAAATTAACAGGTGAACCATGTGTTAAATGCCCCCCATGAGATAAGTCGAAACCTAAAAATGTATCACCTGGATTCAAGCAAGCCGCAAAAACTGCCGTATTTGCCTGCGATCCACTATGAGGTTGTACGTTCGCATATTCGGCACCAAACAAAGCTTTCGCTCGATCTATTGCGATCTGCTCTACTTCATCAACAATGTCGCAACCACCATAATATCGCTTTCCTGGATATCCTTCCGCATATTTGTTTGTTAAGACTGATCCTGTAGCTTCCATCACCTGATCACTCACAAAATTTTCTGAAGCAATTAATTCTAATCCGTTTAATTGTCTATGCTTTTCAGCTTCTATTAGTTCGAATATTTGTTCGTCTCGTTGCATACATTCATCAAAAAAGTTAATAATTGCCAAAAATAGTAAAAGCATTCGTTTAGTATCACAAAAATTATATATTTGATATAGAATTTATACACACTTAAAAAATAATATCATGCCTTTAACAGCAAATGACCCAAAAAGAAGAACTTGGCTTGAAATATCACCAGACAGCGACTTTCCTATCCAAAATATTCCATTTGGTGTTTTTTTAACGAGAGATGATATCATCACAATTGGAACAAGAATTGGAGACTATGCAATTGATTTAGGCGCCCTGCACCAATTAGGATATTTTAAAGGAATTGATTTGACTGATGATATTTTTTTACAGGATACCTTAAACGACTTTATAAGTGATGGACAAAAAACTTGGCGACTAGTTAGAAATCGTATTTCTGACATATTCCTAATAGACAATGCATCTCTTCGTGATCATAGTGAGCATAGAAAAAAAGTCCTATTTACAATGGACGAAATTGAAATGCAATTGCCGGTGCTGGTTGGTGACTACACCGATTTTTATGCAAGTAAGGAACATGCAACGAATGTTGGATCTTTATTTCGTGATCCTGAAAATGCACTTTTACCAAATTGGCTTCGTCTTCCAGTTGGTTATCATGGAAGAAGTTCTTCTATTATTCCATCGGGAACACCTATTAGAAGACCCTTTGGTCAAACAAAACCGGGAGAAGATGGCGTACCTGGGTTCGGGCCTTCGAAATTAATAGATTTCGAACTGGAGATGGCATTTATAACTACAGATGCAAACCATCTTGGAAAACGAATTCCTGTTAAAGATGCTAAGGATTATATTTTTGGATTGGTTTTATTTAACGATTGGAGTGCTCGAGATATTCAGGCATGGGAATATGTACCCTTAGGTCCTTTTTTAGGAAAAAACTTTGCATCAACGATTTCTCCTTGGATTGTCACCTTGGATGCATTAGAAGGGTTTAGAGTTGCAGGCCCTACTCAGGACCCTGCTCCTTTACCATATTTGTCTCAAGAAGGAAGGGAAAATTTTGACATCAAGTTAGAAGTTGCTATAAAACCTGAGAATGGAGAAGAAACTGTCGTAGCTACATCCAATTTTAAATACATGTATTGGTCAATGGCACAACAACTTGCTCACCATACAGTTAACGGCTGTAACGTACAATCTGGTGATATGATGGGAAGTGGAACAATCTCTGGCCCTACGAAAGAAGAATATGGATCTATGCTAGAACTTACCTGGAAGGGTCAAAACCCTATTACTCTCAAGGACGGATCACAGCGTAAGTTTATAAACGACAATGATACTGTTGTTATGCGTGCACATTGTGAAAACGATGAAATTCGTCTGGGGTTTGGTGAATGCATTGGTAAAGTACTACCAGCAATCCCCTTTTAAGCTTTAAATGAACCGCTCTAAATCTTGAGCACTAATACTACTATGAGAAGCCTGATGCACGGTATTTCCGTTTTTTACCACTATTAACTGAGGGCTTTGATGCATCACCTGAAAAGTATATCCAACTTCATCAGAAATATCACGATTAGATAAAAGATCGAGGAAATATAATTTTAACTGAGAATCTTCTAGATTGTAACTGCTTTCAAATTGGTTTAAAACCATTCTACTAATTCCGCAGCGTGTTGAATGCTTAAAGATAGCCACTGGTTTTGTCTTTGATTCTTCAGCTATGGATTTTAGTTGTTCCAGAGAGTTCAAGCGATGCCAAGGAATAATCTTTTTTACTTTTTCCACTTTTTCTTCTGAAGAACCTTTAGAACCAAATAAACCGAACAAACTCATATTTTCTATTTTTTTTCAAAGTTAAGTAATACCAAGGTAACATGGTAATCATGTACAACTCGTTTCCTTTCTCTGCTACTATTTTCTCTACAATGGCAAGTGTTTTAATTCTGAAACTTAAGTCTCAACCCGTCATAATGTCGGTTAAAACTCCGTAAAATCAGTCATTTTGTCTTAAAAAAAATATGGCGTATGTTTTGACATAGACCTTCTAAACAAATGACTATGAACTTCAACAATTTTACTATAAAATCACAAGAGGCCATACAACAAGCGCAACAAATAGCTCAGGGTTATGGTCATCAACAAATTGAAAACGAACACATTTTAAAAGCAATTTTCGAAGTAGACGAAAATGTAATTCCGTTCTTATTGAAAAAACTGAACGTGAATCTGGATATGATAAAGCAAATTCTTGACAAACAATTAGAGAGTTTCTCTAAAGTTTCAGGAGGCGATATTATGCTGTCCCGAGAAGCGAATAAGACTTTAACAGAGGCAAGTATTATTGCTAAAAAAATGAACGATGAATATGTTTCAATCGAACATTTACTACTAGGAATATTTGCATCCAAAAGCAATATAGCCCAATCTCTAAAAGATCAGGGAGTCACTGAAAAAGGTTTAAAGGCAGCTATTTCAGAATTAAGACAAGGTGAATCTGTAACTTCTCAAAGCGCAGAAGAAACATACAATTCACTTAATAAATATGCCCGTAACTTAAATGAATTAGCTAAAAGCGGGAAATTAGACCCCGTAATCGGACGAGATGAAGAGATCCGCAGAATTCTTCAGATTCTATCTAGAAGAACCAAAAACAATCCGATGTTGGTTGGTGAACCAGGAACAGGTAAGACGGCTATCGCAGAAGGTCTGGCCCATAGAATTGTAGATGGTGATGTACCCGACAACCTGAAATCAAAAGTCGTGTATTCCCTCGACATGGGAGCTTTAATTGCTGGAGCTAAGTTTAAAGGTGAATTTGAGGAACGCTTAAAAGCAGTAATAAAGGAAGTAACTTCCAGCGATGGAGACATCGTATTGTTCATTGATGAGATTCATACGCTCGTAGGTGCGGGTGGCGGACAAGGAGCAATGGATGCTGCGAATATATTGAAGCCAGCTTTAGCGAGAGGTGAACTCAGGGCTATTGGAGCAACAACTTTAGATGAGTATCAAAAATATTTTGAAAAAGATAAAGCATTGGAACGTCGTTTTCAGAAAGTAATGGTCGATGAGCCCGATACTGAAAGTGCAATTTCTATTCTTAGAGGGATTAAAGAAAAATACGAGACGCATCATAAAGTTCGAATTAAAGATGAGGCTATTATTGCGGCCGTAGAACTATCTCAACGATATATCACAAATAGATTTTTACCAGACAAGGCGATCGATTTAATGGATGAGGCAGCAGCTAAGATACGCATGGAAATAAATAGCAAGCCTGAAGAATTAGACGTACTAGATCGCAAAGTAATGCAGCTGGAGATTGAAATCGAAGCCATTAAACGCGAAAAAGATGAAGCGAAACTGAAAGGGCTTCGATCCGATTTGGCTAATTTGAAGGAAGAACGGAAAGAAATCAATGCAAAATGGCAAAGCGAAAAAGTTGTTGTTGATAACATCCAGAATTTAAAAACTCAAATTGAAGAATTTAAAATAGAGGCTGAACGCGCCGAACGAGACGGAGATTTCGGACGAGTAGCAGAATTGAGATACGGTAAAATAAAAGATACTCAAGAAGCACTTAGTGCCCTAGAAAAACAACTTGCTGAAAACGAAAACGAAACTACCCTCATTAAAGAGGAGGTTACGAATGAGGATATTGCTGAAGTTGTTGCGAAATGGACAGGAATACCTGTGACCAAAATGCTTCAAAGTGATCGTGAAAAGCTATTAAAGCTTGAAGATGAATTGCACAAAAGAGTGGTTGGACAGGAAGAGGCTATTGTCGCGGTAAGTGATGCTATTCGAAGAAGTCGTGCGGGATTACAAGATCAAAAAAAACCAATAGGAACCTTCTTATTCCTTGGGACAACAGGAGTTGGTAAAACTGAACTCGCAAAAGCCTTGGCTGCATATTTATTTGATGATGAAAGTGCTATGACGCGTATTGACATGAGTGAATACCAAGAGCGGCACAGTGTAAGCCGACTGGTAGGAGCACCTCCAGGATATATAGGTTATGATGAAGGAGGACAACTTACTGAAGCCGTGCGTCGCAGACCATATTCAGTTGTATTACTAGATGAAATCGAAAAAGCACATCCAGACACTTTTAATATTTTGTTGCAAGTTTTAGATGAAGGACGCTTAACTGACAATAAAGGTCGAGTAGCAGATTTCAAAAACACGGTGATAATTATGACGAGCAATATGGGTAGTGATCTTATCCAGCAAAAATTTGAAACTCTTAAAGACCCTCAAACTGCGATGGAAGGAGCGAAAGTGGATGTTCTTGCTTTGTTAAAACAAACAGTGCGACCTGAATTTTTGAATAGGATAGACGACATTATTATGTTTACTCCTTTGACTAAAAGTGATATTGTAAAGATTGTCGGATTACAATTGAAAGGCGTTTCGAAAATGCTAGCGCAACAGAACATTACATTAGATGCGACTGATGAGGCTATTGAATATCTATCAATAAAAGGATATCAACCTGAATATGGAGCGCGTCCCGTGCAGCGAGTAATCCAAAAAGAAGTTCTAAATTCTCTTTCTAAAGAAATACTTTCTGGAAAAATTACTACGGATAGCATTATACTATTAGATAGTTTTAATGATTCACTAGTATTCAGAAATGAGGGTAATCTTGTATCGAGTTAATCTCGAATGGTTATTGGATCACTTTTAAGAAGACTTAGATTACTTATCGTGGCAATTATGTTAGGCGTATCTAATGTTATTTATGAAGAAGACAAGATGATTAATGAAAGTTATCCGCAGACGGAACAAGAGCAGAATAATGAAGCACTCGATGCTTTTAAAAATAATGGTTAGAGTTCCTTAAAAACTCATTTCATAATTGGTTGGTTAAAACCCTTTGTAATCATAAGATAACAAGGGGTTTTTAATTTAATCCTGAGAAAGTTCTCTTTTTTTTATACCAATTGGTATTTTATCATTACATTCATACTTTAAAATTCAGTAAAAATGTTATCCAAGGCAGAAAAAACCACTAAATACATCATTGAAAAAGTGGCTCCAATATTCTCGACGAAGGGGTATGCCGCTACTTCAATGTCCGACATCACTATAGCGACTGGTCTTACTAAAGGGGCTATATATGGGAACTTTAAAAACAAAGAAGAGATTGCCATTGCAGCATTTTTAAAAAATGTAAACGATTTACTAAAACAAATAACCAAGCACCAGGAAAAAGGAAAAACTCATCTTCAGAAATTATATTTAATTACCGACTTTTACCGAAACTATAATGAATATAGTAAGCAGCTTGGCGGATGTCCTATTCTGAATATAGGTGTTGATGCAAGTTATCAGGACACCAAGTTGTTGGTTAAAGTTCAAGATGTAATCACAAGAACTCAAAATAACATTGTTAAATTAATAGAACTAGCTAAAGCAGAAGGAGAAATTAAGGAATATGTTGATGCGAATAAATTTGCAAAATTACTTTACACCCGAATTCAAGGTGCCGTATTCATGAATCAAACTATGGGTGATAAAAGTTATTTGATAGAAGCAGCTAAGGATATTGACCAAATCATTACCAACAAACTAAAAATATAATTCACTAACATTAATATACAGTTAAGTATAAAATATAGCTATATGCCAGAATTACTAAATGTTTTAGAAAGCAGAACAAAGGTGCGTTTTCAGGATTGTGATCCTTTTAACCATCTAAACAATGCCGCCTATTTGAATTATTTCATGAACGCCCGAGAGGACCAACTTATTGACAACTATGGAATTGACATCTATAAAATGGCACGAAAAGAAGGAAAGAGCTGGGTGGTTGGAAGCAATCAAATTGCATATTTAAAACCTGCTTTTTTAATGGAAGCTATTGTAATTCAGTCTCAATTACTTCAGTTTGGAGACTCACATCTTTTGGTAGAACTGAGAATGTTAAATTTAGACAAGACAGAGATAAAAGCGATTATGTGGAGTACTTTTGTTCACTTTAATCTACCTCAACAAAAAAGAGAAACACATTCCGATGTATTTATGGAACTCTTCAAAAATGTTGTAAATCCGGTCACTGCGCCATCATTCGAACAGCGGGTTTCAGCTGTCAAAAAACAAAACCTGTAACACTTTCTCTATTTGTTCGTCTATTTAGTATATCAATCTTTAAACTAACGAACTATGAAAAATCAGGCAATTAAAAGTGAAATAAAACCCGATCAACCGAATCGTGCTCTTGGAATTTACATTCTTTCTATTACATTTTTTGTCACGGCCTTTACATTAATAACGGCAGCGCAATACCTTTAAAAAAACTCCCCCCCAATAATACTTGGAGAGGGGATTTTCTTAATCCTAACAATATACCTAATATGCAAAGGTGAGTTTAAAGATTTCGTATCTTTAAAATCTAAATTCATTGTTGTGTATAAATTCGCTTCTTTCATTCTTGTAATATCCATCCTTGTCGCCTGTAACGGCTCCAAAAAGAAACAAGACAAAGTAGTTGAAGACCGAAGTACCACTACCTATTATTTAATACGA
>Ga0075467_10003398_pt1 | contig 12247 bp, 13 predicted proteins | sample DEB08_DNA_9_FD_75067 | JGI IMG/M metagenome (GOLD analysis project Ga0075467, IMG submission 75067) | Aqueous microbial communities from the Delaware River and Bay under freshwater to marine salinity gradient to study organic matter... | ecosystem: Environmental > Aquatic > Marine > Coastal ...
GATTAATTTATCAATCCCCCCAACCCCGGGAAGAAGTATTGTAAAACGAAAGAATAATATAGAGCTATTCACTATTGGAGAGGTCTTCAAGCAACAAGGCTACAGTCGAAATTTCTTTTATGGAGGAGACGGTTACTTTGACAATATGAATACTTTTTTCGGTGGCAATGGTTTCAATATTATTGATAGGGGAAGAGGTTTTTTGTTGGATGCTGATGTGAAAACCAAGCGAACCAATATTGAGGATAGTGAGGTTACTTTTGAAAACGCTTGGGGTGTGGCAGATGTCGATATCTATAGCAAAGTAATAAAAGAAGCAGATAAAGCTCATGCATTGGGCGAGCCGTTCTTCGATTTTGTAATGACCACTTCAAATCACAGACCTTATACCTACCCAGAAGGAAAAGTTGAAATAGCTTCGGGGACAAATCGAGAAGGTGCAATACAATATACAGATTATGCTATTGGAGAGTTTATAAAAACAGCTAAAACAAAACCTTGGTTTAAGAATACAGTTTTTGTGATTATGTCAGATCATTGTGCTTCAAGTGCAGGAAGACAAGAACTTGATGTTAAAAATTATCACATACCGGCATTAATCTATAATTTAAAGGGAGTCCCTTCTCAGAAGATAGGACAGTTGTCTTCTCAAATTGACTTGTTTCCAACATTATTTTCAGTCTTAAATTGGGAATATAATTCAAATTTATTCGGGGTCGATATTCTATCCATGAAACCTTCAGAAGAACGCGCTTTTATTGGTAATTATAGAAAGTTAGGGCTATTGAAAGGCAATAAGGTAATGGTTCTAGGAGATCATAAGAAAACGCACTTTTATAGTTGGGAACGTTCAACAAATGAGCTAACATCATTGCCAGAGGATGAGCAGTTTTTAAAAGAAACTATTTCATATTATCAGGTGGCCGATTATCTTTTCTCGAAGGGTGGATTAAAATTAAATACGCTAGGGCTTGAGAACTAAAATTCATTTCATTGTCAATCCCATTGCGGGTTCTGGAAAGAATAAACTGTCCAAAGATGAAATAGATAAGTTCTTTGGAAGCGATCTTTTCGAGATTGTTATAAAGGAGTCACAGTTCTCAAAGCATGCGATCACCTTAGCGAAAGAATCTATTGCGGAAAAAGCGAATGTGATTGTCGCCTGCGGAGGTGATGGTACTATTAATGAAGTTGCCTCCTGTCTAGTAAATACTAGCGTGACTTTAGGGATTATCCCCATGGGATCAGGCAACGGACTTGCATCAAATTTAAAAATTCCTAGAAAAATTGAGAAAGCTTTAAAGATTATTAAAAAGGATAGTGTTTTAGAAATTGATGCTGGACTAATTAATGATGAATTTTTCTTTAGTAATACAGGTATTGGGTTTGACGCTCATGTAATATCGGATTTTGAAAAAGACACTAAACGAAAGTTATGGGGTTATGTGAATTCGGCAATAAAATCTCTTCGTACTTATAAATATCAAGAGGTTGAATTGAGCTATTTAAATCAAACCAAAAAAATTAGTCCCTTTTTACTTTTTATATCTAACTCTAATGAGATGGGCTATAAGATGAGTTTAACACCAAAGGCATCTTTACGCGATGGACTTTTCGATATTATTATTGTTCCGAAACTATCTGCTTTCAAGATGTTCTGTTTTACATTACTGTTTTTTCTGAAAAAACATTATTGGTTGCCAGATGTTAAAATGGACAAAGCCGAATCTTTTACCATAAAAAACAATGGACAAGCGTCTTTTAAAGTACAAAAGGATGGAGAAAGTTTAGACCTCTCTGCTAAAATTATTGACATAAGAGTATTGCCAAAAGCTTTAAAAATCTGTGCCCCTTGAGCCACACTAAAATTAAAATATGAAAAGTTTAGTTATTGTTTTTTTCTTAGTTGTTTCAAGTTTTTGTTGTGCTCAATCAGAAGAGCAGAGTTTCACTAAAAATGAAAAGTCAATTAGACGTGTCGGTGATATTGTTCAAATTTCACTGCCGTTTGCAGCTGGTCTAAGCACAATAATTTTATGGGATAAGGAAGGAGCTTGGCAATTTGTGAAATCCTTTGGTACGACAATGGCTGTGACATATGGATTGAAATATTTAATTAATAAACCAAGACCGAATGGGGCAACTGATGGGCATGCATTCCCATCGGGGCATACATCAGCGGCGTTTTCTGGTGCTTCATTTATTCAAAAGAGATATGGATGGGCCTATGGTGCGCCAGCGTATGCTATGGCCGGATTTGTCGCTTATTCACGACTACAGGGAAATGACCCCAGGCATGACGGTTGGGATATTGCCGCGGGTATTGTAGTGGGTGTTGGAAGTACTTACTTATTCACAACACCTTATCAAAAAGAACATTATGAGCTTAGTTTTTCTAGTAGTAGGGATACATACTTGCTAGGACTTAATTACAAATTTTAATATAAGAAAATGTTTCAGACACTTAATAATCGATCTTTTGGTCTTCTAATTAGTTTGCTATGTTTTTTCTTCTTTGGTAGCGGGTATTCTCAATCGACAGATTCATTAGACGCTGAAATTCAATACCATAAAGTGAGTGATGAATATTCTTATGGATATACCAAACCGAAACTCTTTGATATTATTAGGTATGTGCCTCGTGATTTAGTTGGATTTGGTGAATTTTTAATTCAAAAAGAAAATACGGTTTGGGTCGCTGGGGCGGTTGGTGCCACTTTGGCATTAATCCCGTTTGATCAAAAATTATTAGATAACGCGCAGGAGCTTGGGAAACCCTTAGGGCTCTATGACGATGTGAGATATATACGAGTTGGAGGAGTCGAATTAGTGCCTCAGAACATCAACGGAGGTATCTATTATCTTGGCAACACTCTAACTCCTATTTTAATTGGTATTGGGCTATATACGGCTGGACTAATAAATAACGATTACAGAGCAATGAATACTGCCAGCGAAATAGGAGAAGTAATAATATCTTCTGGTATAACTGTTCAAATAATTAAAAGAATAACCGGTCGGCAGAGTCCGAGCGCCGCCATAGCAAGTGGAAACCCTGGTGGACATTGGACACCCTTCCCTAGTTTTGCTGCATATCAATCAAATACCCCAGAGTATGATGCGATTCCGTCTGGTCATCTAACAACCCTTATGGCTACAGTTACGATTATAGCCACTAATTATCCTGAAATAAAATGGATTAAGCCAGTTGGCTATTCTCTTATGGCAGTAATGGGTTTTCAAATGATGAGCACAAGGGTTCATTGGGCATCCGATTATCCTATAGCCCTATTAATAGGATACGCTATGGGTAAGAAAGCTGCTTCTAGAAGGATTACCAAGAAATTGAATACAGAAGTGTCAAAAAGAAAAACTAATTACCGAACTAACTTTACTTATGCAAGTATTAACGGAGTTAGAACAGTTGGTGTTAATGTCACTTTTTAATTAATTTAACTTACTGTAAATTGAGAGTGAGCTAATCAGAAAATGGATTAAAGGGGAGTTACTCTCTAAAATTCAGGAGAATGGCTGCCGCTTCGAAAGGTGTGGTCTTTCCTGAGTCGAGAAGTTTCAGTTGGTTCTCTAATTCTTTTGCTACGGAATTATTTCCGAAGAAATCACTCTTCAATCGCTGTTCGATGGTCTGAATAAGCCAAAATTTGTTTTGTTCTTTTCTTTTTTGCTGAAAGTAACCGTTCTCTGATGTTTCAGAAATATAGTCTGAAATAATGGACCATATATCATCAATTCCTTCATTTTTCGTTGCCGAGCACGTTACGGTCTGTGGTGTCCAGCCACTGTCTTTAGGAGGGTATAAATGAAGGGCGCGGTTGAATTCTGTTTTAGCAAGCCTAGCAGCTTTTACATTTTCACCATCCGCTTTATTGATTACAATGGCGTCTGCCATTTCCATAATCCCCCTTTTAATCCCTTGTAATTCGTCACCAGCGCCGGCTAACTTCAGTAATAAGAAGAAATCGGTCATCGAATGCACTGCGGTTTCACTTTGACCAACACCAACGGTTTCAATAATTATGGTGTCAAATCCGGCAGCTTCGCAAAGAATAATTGTTTCGCGGGTTTTACGAGCAACACCACCTAAAGAACTTCCACTGGCAGAAGGACGAATAAACACATTTGGTTCTTTCACAAGATCTTCCATCCTTGTTTTATCACCCAAAATACTCCCTTTGCTTAGAGAACTACTCGGATCTACAGCAAGAACAGCTACTTTTTTATTTTTACTCACTAAGAGTTTACCGAATTGCTCAATAAAAGTGCTTTTCCCTACTCCTGGAACACCAGTAATTCCTATTCGAATCGATTTGTTTACCAGAGGAAGGCAAGCTTCAATAATTTCTTTCGCCTGCTGTTGATGTTTTGGCGCGTTACTTTCAACTAAGGTTATAGCTCTGCTTAATGCGGTTTTGTCCTTGTTTACTAGATCTTCAATGAGTTGTTGAACCGATGGTTTTTGCTTGCGATTTTTTTTAAGTTGCTCCGCAGATTTTTTACTCAACGAATCAGGTTGTGAAACACCTTCTTTTTCAGTTAAGGAATTAATATGTTTGGTCGTTTTAGCCACGTAGTGAATTTATAACAATTTTATGAATATAGTTTGAAAAAGCCAGTTTTCGGTGGTATATTTAGGAAACGATAATTTTAAAAATAAGAAACAATGAAAACTTTATACGAAGCAACTTCTACAGCCGTGGGCGGAAGAGCTGGTCACATAAATACAGAAGATAATAAAATTGATCTAAAACTTTCGGCGCCAGAGTCGATGGGAGGAGATGGCGGATCTGGTGTTAATCCCGAACAATTATTTGGCTGTGCCTATGCTGCTTGCTTTGGAGGTGCTATGGCCGTGATTGCTAAAAAGAAGCGCGTCGATATTGGTAATGATTATAGTGTTTCGGCCACAATTGGCTTCTGTGAAGATGAAGATGGTGCTTTTCTTGAAGCGACGTTAGATTGCTATATTCCTGGGGTTGACGTCAAAACAGGTGAAAGTATAATCAATTTGGCTCATGAGATATGTCCCTTTTCAAAGGCAACACAAGATAATATAACAGTCACACTTAATTTATTACTTGACGAATAAGTTTAATAGAATTCAGATTTTAAAAAAGCCTTTCAATTGAAAGGCTTTTTTTTGTTTAAATTCTCCGAGGCTCTGCCCCAAGTTAGTTCATTGTTTTATTGCTGCCGAATTTCTAAGGGTACAACAACATTGTCCCAAGCAAACATCAGTATTGTAGTGTCTGGAGAAGCTACAGTAAGAGTAATCGAAAAGTCTTCAACAATATTTAAACTTTTTGATACTTTCCCTTCAACAACTAAAACGTCATGGTCGGGATCTCGTGCAGCTTTCTGATTGGTAAGTTTTACTCCCCAGTTATACATTCTCTTATTAAATATTACCTTCCAGCTGGTTTCATTAGGGATCGTCCAAAGTGAGTATTCACCGGCAGGAAGAGGTTGACCAGCAATCAAGAGATCCTTGTTCGTTGTAAAAGTACTTGCTTCATTGGCTCCCGTTCTCCAGACTTCGTTATATGGCACCAATACACCAAAAATTTCTCTATCTTTTTTTGAGGGGCTACAATAAAAAAGATCCAGTTTCATATCGCCTTTCGAATATGTTATCTTCTGTTCCGGACTAGTCTTTTTTGTTTGTTTCTGCAGGATTGGCCATAGAATAAAATTAAAGACTAGTAATAAGACTCCAATAACTCCAACGATCCACAACAATATTTTCACAAGTTTTTTCATAAGATATGTATTACTGAAATTAAAGATAGTAAATTTAAATACGATATTTTGAAACATTCAATTTATTGCGTCGTCTTTAGACCGAACAGCAACTCAAAAACCATCAAAAAGTGTCTAACCAACTACTTGTTGAAAAATGCAAAGAGAATAATCAAAGAGCACAAATGCAGCTTTATAAGCAGTATTGTGACGGAATGATTATTGTCGCGCAACGTTATGTAAAAGACAGGGCGTTGGCAGAAGATGCAATGCAAGAAGCGTTTATTAAAGCGTTTCGAAAAATAAACCAGTTTAAAGGGGACGTCACCTTTGGGGCCTGGTTGAAAAGAATAGTTATTAATACATGCCTTGATGCAATTAAAGCGAAAAAAATTGAAGTAGAACCTATTCGAGAAGAGATGATAGGTATCGCTGATGATGAAGATGACTGGAGCGTTTCTGATGAAACAACAGTTCCCGAAATTACTTCAGCGATTGCAGAACTTCCTGAGAGTTACAGGGTCGTAGTGCGACTCTTTTTACTAGAAGGTTATGATCATAAGGAAATTTCAGAAATACTTGGAATCACGGAAAGTGCTTCGAGAACGAATTTGCACAGAGGAAAATTGAAATTAAAGGAATCATTAAAACATTTACGTTATGGCACAGGATATTAGAAAAATGCTGAAAGAGCATACAGATAAAACGCCAAAACTATCGAAGGACCATGAGGCTCGTTTTGAAGCTAGATTGGCCGAGGCTTTTCCTCAAGAGAAACCAAATACAGTTTTCTTTTATATGAAGATAGCCGCAGTAGGAATCTTACTTCTTAGTATTGGGTTTTTTGGGTATCAACAATTATCTAATCAAGGTGAAGTTGATACTATTATTGCAGATACAACAGATAGTATAGAGACAGACACTAACCAGTTTACCCTAGGAGATATTTCACCAGATCTTAAAAAGGTAGAAGACTTTTACATAAATGGTATTAATGTACAATTAGCTTCGCTTCAAGTAGACGATGAGAATAAAGAGCTCATAGATGGATATTTAGAGCGATTAACTGAGCTTGATACCGAGTATACAACTTTAAATAATGAAATGAATGTAAATGGGCCTTCAGAGGAGACGGTGACTGCTTTGATTGATAATTTGAAATTTCGTTTGGAATTGCTGTTCAAACTAAAAAACAAATTAAAAGAACTTAAAAAAATAAACAATGAAGAATTTAGTAGTATTCAGTCATAGATTAGCAGCAGTAACAATACTGCTGTTAACAACCGTAGCTCTTGCTCAAGATAGCTATAAGGAAAGTTTTAGGGTAAACAAGGATGCATTGGTTGAGGTAGATGTTTCTTATGCGGATGTAGTTTTCGAAACATGGAATAAGAACTATGTAGAAGTAGAAGCATTTATTGATGCTAAAGATCTTTCAAAAGCAGAAAGAAAAGAGATTTTTAAAGCTTGGAACTTCGATGTTCTTGGCAATAGTAAAAAAGTGTTGATTTCATCGAATTCAGGAAATAATTGGAACAACTTTGATTCGTCTTATGAATTTAAAAATTTGGAATCGCTGGAATCACTGGAGTCATTGGAATCACTTTCGGGATTAGAAGCACTTAAAACCTTAGGGGATATTGATTGGAATATCGTAGTACCTGATGTTCCTAGTTATGATGAATTTCCTAATTGGCCTTTTTCTGAAAACACACCAAATGTTAAGGATAATAACAAAAACAACTTTAGTTTTCACAATGGGAAATCGTTTTCTTTCGATACTGATGATTATGAAAAAGATAAGAAGGGTTATGTCAATAAATTAAATAAAAAGTACGATACCAAGGTAACGGTTAGGGAAGTTGACAAATGGTTGAAAGATCTAGAGGAATGGAGCGAAGGTTTTGAAGAGGTCATGGAAGATTGGGGAAAAGATTTTGAAAGAGAATTCGAATTAAAACTAGGTCCTGAGTTCGAAGAGAAAATGGAAAAATGGGGTGAAGCCTTTGGAAAAGACATGGAAAAATGGGGTGAAGCCTTTGGAAAAGATATGGAAGAATGGGGTGAGAATTTTGGAAAGGAGATTGAAGAATGGGCCGAGCAATTCGAAGATAGCGATGGTGACTACTCAAAAACCGTAACCACAGATAAACACGGAAATAAAAACATATCCATTCATACGTCAAAAAATATGAAGAGTTCTTCGAGCAAGGTAAAGAAGAAGATTATAATTCGAATGCCTAAAGGAACCAAGACCGATATTAATGTTCGTCACGGCGAGGTGAAAATGGCTGATGTCTATAATATTAATGCGACGCTTAATTATACATCTTTTATAGCAAATAGTATTGATGGGGGTAAATCCCTCATCAATGCTTCCTATGCTCCTGTTTCTGTAAATAATTGGATTGAAGGTGATCTGAATGTGAAATACGTAGATGATTGTAAATTGAATACTGTAGGCAGTATTAATCTAGAGGCAAATTCTAGTAATGTAAATATAAATACGATTAATAAGAAGGCTTTTTTGTCTGGATCTTTTGGAGAATTAGCAATTTACAATGTCTCAAATAACTTTGAAATGATTGACATCGTATTGGAAAATACAGATGCTAAAATTAGAATCCCAGACACAGCTTTTTCATTTTATTTTAATGGAAAGAAGTCACCTTTCTCAGGCCCTGCTTCTTTGGAAATTAATAAAAATGTGAATGGTGGTCGCGTGGTTCTTAATGGATATAATAAAACCAAGAGTACAAAATCTATTAATATAAATGCTTCTTATAGCAAGGTAGACCTTCAAAAATAAAAAATCATTTTGAGGCAGTAGTCAGCCAACTCAAAATGATTTTTCTACTAAAAACAATTCCTCTAAGCGTCTTCGTTTAATTTCTTCGTGAAATAATATCCACTAAAAAGTCCGATTCCGGCCATTAAGAAAATGGTACCTGGATACGCAACATCCTCATCTAAATTAAGTGCCTGACTTAAAAGAGCGGCAATAAATATTCCCATTCCAATTCCCATCATTAAAAGTGCAAGATTGATTACAATAACTTTCCACATAGGGGTAACTCGTTTGTTCTTCCCATAAAAAATTGTTGCATCTGCTCCTTTCTCTATAAGCGCTAATCGCTCTTTATTTCTTGCTGTGATAAATAAATAATAGATTCCGAAGATTACGCCAAAAAATATTGGTATTATAATTAATTCTGATTGCATACTGTTTGATTTTAAGATTGATTACTAATTTGTTTGATCCTATGACGGCAGGTTTGCAAATTTGGTTACAATTATTTTTTGTTTTTATGTTTTTGTCTAAAAATTATACGCTTTAGAGGTTCAATCAATACTGTCATTGAAACTTTTGCGGACTTTAATGTGAATATTAGAAGCACCTTGCTTATTTCGATGAACTTATTCTTTTTTTTATACATTTATGTAACCTTATCCTAAACTTATGCGTCCTATGATATAATGAGCCTAACCACCGATCAACAATTAATCGAACTAACTTTGAAGGGAGATACAGCTTCCTTTGGGAAATTAGTGGAGCGATATCAGGATTTTGTATTTACGATCGCTTTTAGAATAATGAAAGTTCGTGAAGAAGCGGAGGAGGTGGCTCAGGACTCATTTATCAAGGCCTATGAGTCTTTGAATAGTTTTAGAGGTGAATCGAAGTTTTCGAGTTGGTTGTACAGCATTGCTTATAGAAAAGCTTTGGATGCGCTTCGGAAAAATAAAAAATATAAGGCTTCCGAGATAATTGACGATATTACCGAAGGTGAAGTAAGTGGGATTGAAGATGCCTTGCATTATTTAGAGGATGAAGAGCGAAAGAAGGCCATTCAGGATTGTATTTTGAAACTATCTGAAGACGAAGCAACAATTATAACCTTATATTATTTTCAGGATCAATCTGTAAGAGAAATTTCTACTATTACAAATCTTTCCGAAGACAATATAAAAGTAAAATTATACCGCAGTAGAAAAAAGTTATTTGGATTCTTAAAACACTTTATACTGCCCGAAATAACAAATACAAATGGAAGAGCAATTTAGAAATATTGACAGGAGTATTGAGAAATTAGTGAAAGATGCAGGGATACATAAACCGTCTGCGAACTTTTTAAGCGATGTAATGTCGGCTGTAAACAAAACAGCAATAAAGCAAGCGTATAAACCTCTTATTTCAAGAGCTACTTGGTTTATAATAGTGACATTATTTGCGGTATCTTTTGTGACACTATACTTTTATTCAACTCCCGAGTTATCATTACTCCAGGACTTAAATCTTTTTGAGAAATTGTCATTTGAGATTCCAACTTCAGAATTTAAAGTTCCAAAAACAACGGTATATGCAATTGGATGTTTGGGATTGTTTTTATTTCAAATACCTTTTCTAAGGAAATATATGAAAACTAACTATTAGTTTGAAGTCACCTTTTTCTTAAAATAAAAGCAGCTAGAGCAGATAGGACTAACCCACCAATAAGTACTCCAATGGCAGACTGCATCATATAATTTGTGATGTTGAAATACTCATTTGCAGCATCGATAGTCATTAATTTATTTGTAACCGAATATTCAATAATATTAGGAAAATATTCTGGCGTTATATAGTGATGGGTAAGATATTGTGCCAATGGTGAAAGTGCAGCGGCAAAAAAGCTCACCATAAATCCACTGAGAAAACCTTGCCGCCAAGTCAATTGCTTGTTGTAAAACCGTCGTCTTTTTTCACGAAGCGCTAGGATATAAATGAAAATGCCCAGGGGTATATAGAGCATGGTAAGCCAATAATGATCTGCTATCTTTTCATCGTGCCATCCTAATGTTTGCTCTAGAAACATCCAAGTAAGCGTCGCTATCGTGAAGATAATAGCCCATTTGAATTCAATTTTGAGGTTTCTCATCTGTATTGATTGGTAGTTCTTTCCGAAGATAATACATAAATAAACCCTAAAGCCGAAATGGTTTAGGGTTTTAAATTTTAAAGATACAAGCTTTATTTAATTACTTTAATCACTTTCTTGTCTCCATTAGCTTCTATATGAGCAAAATAAACACCCGATTGTAAGCGATCTGTATTTATTTTCACGGATGTGTTGTTAGGTGCTAAGTGCAGTAACTTTTGGCCAGTTATAGCAAATATAGTAACCGCCTTGATTGGCTCAGAATTTCTTATGAAAAGCTCATTGTTTACTGGGTTAGGATACACAACAAGGTTGCTAAATACGTTATCATTTAAACCAAGTATCGGAGTGCATGAAATTTCAAGGCTATATGCCCCAGAAGCTGTTCCCGCTCCTTCCACCATAATAAAATATGTTGAAGATCCATCCGATTCAAATGTCAATTCAGATTGCTCCCCACAAAAATCGTCATTAGCTATAATTTCTGTAGCCAAAGTGCAGTCCGAATAAACGCTTAAGTAGGAGTCGTAGTTCGTCCCTCCGCCGCACAATGAAATTGTTATATTTTCAGGTGTCCCAGCACCGGTGTAATTAAAATATACATCGGGAGCTGCTTCGCCCCCCGAGTCGGTTGCATTAGCCGTACTACCGGTAATAATATCATCACAATCTAAAGCTATTGCTCCCGAACAGCTATTATTTAGAGGCTCTGAGGGTATTCTTAGAACAAAACCTTGCCCTGAATTGGTTACACCGATCACAGTAGAGCCATCATCCGAAATACCTAATGGTAGCGCAAGGATAGCGCCTTGTAGATCATTTCCTAATGTAGTTGCGAGATCGGTTAAATCTAGCATACCATCTAGGTCTGTATGAATAAAACCTCTGCCAAGAGTTGCAGGTGCGGGCCAAGGGCGATAGAACCCAACGGTCTTAGAGCCATCTGCTGTTAGTCCTGTTCCTGCACCTCGCCAGCCTGATGTCGGTGCCGGACCTATATCTACTATTCCAGTAGCAACACTCCATTTCCACGCCTGATAATCATTAGAAAAACCCTGACCTCCGCACGTCCAAACGCCATCTGCAGATATTGCACCGGCTTCGGTAGCTCGATCCCCGTTCGAATGTGTAATCAAGCTTTGAACGCCATTGGTCCATATGGCACCTTGCCTAAAACCAGAGGTAGCGTCTTGCCACCCCGCTATAATAGTTCCATCGCTATTGGCGGCATTTGCTCTTGTGCTTCTGCCACTCACACTGCTGCCAAGGTCTTCAATCCCGCCTGCGGCTGTCCATTTAATAGCATGTGCGCTTCCAGCATTCACCCATCCCAAACCAACGATGGTGAGTCCGTCTGATGACATTCCCCAAGCAGAACTCGCTGAACTGCCAGATGCAGAGCCCAAGGAGCCATGTGATGTCCACGTTTGTGTAGCAACATTGTAAGAACTCAATTCTCCTAAATTAGTACTAGGGTTAACTCTGGTGGCTGAAATAAGCGTACCATCACCACTAATAGCTGCTTGCCCGCCAAAACCTTGAGGTGCTACGCCACCAATTAAAACCACACC